>Ga0326727_10006478_pt1 | contig 32098 bp, 25 predicted proteins | sample MB2enrmetagenome_FD_207643 | JGI IMG/M metagenome (GOLD analysis project Ga0326727, IMG submission 207643) | Lab enriched peat soil microbial communities from McLean, Ithaca, NY, United States - MB29MY | ecosystem: Environmental > Terrestrial > Soil > Wetlands > Peat | place: USA: New York...
CGTATTGCCGCCCGCTCTGCTGAAGCCGCGCCCGCACTGAAAATGTAGTGCAGACCTTTGGAACCCTTTTGCTGAAAACAAAGGGGTTCGGGCTCGCTCACCCTCTCAACTGCGAAAGTCGGGCTAGGCATACAGTCGTCTCACAATTGAAACGACCTCCTCAATGCTATATCCGTGAAGCCTTTCGGCGCTGAAGTCTGACTCGATGAGGAACGGGCAACATCCGCTTGACGACTCTAGCTGAACCGTTTCGACACGACCGGGAAACTCGACGAACCAAAGACCATCATCGTCTGCTGCGGGATGATTGACATGAACCTGCGCGACATGAACACCCGGAACCTCGGCCTTCAGCCTCTCGATGATCTGATCAATGTCGTGCGCCATGCTTAATTCATTCTGCCCGAACCTATGGCACCGCGGGGTTGAGGACAGACGCACAAGGCCGAGAACAAAGCTCAGCGCCCCCGCGTCAGGTGCCCACTCGTTGGCCAGGGGACACAACAACCCGTGAGCGCGGTTTGCCGGTCACCGCACGGTGTGAAACAATGGTGGGTTAGCCCCTACTATAGTTAGTACCAATCTCATAATCCGAGATGGAGGATACCTCTGAAATGCAGTCGTGTTGTGCACTTTTCGACCCTTCCACGCGCCGACGTCTCCGGACGTGCCGGCATCTTTTCACACTACTGATCCCGGCACTCCTGGTAGCCATTTTCCTGTGCGGCGCGCCGGTGCAGGCGATGACTCCGGCGTCCCACGCGGCCGGCGGCGAAGCGGAACTGATTCTTCCCAACCTGGGCCAGGCCACCTTCTTCAACGGCGCGGTGAACGGCCGCACCCTGTTGCTGTACGGAATGATCATCGCGGCGATGGGCCTGCTCTTCGGCTTCTTCACCTACACGCGCCTGCGGGATCTGCCCGTACACCGCTCCATGCGCGAGATCTCCGAGCTGATCTACGAGACCTGCAAGACGTACCTGATTACGCAGGGCAAGTTCCTGCTGCTCCTGGAGGTCTTCATCGGCGCCGTCATGATCGTGTACTTTGGCCTGCTGCGCGGCATGGAATGGCAGCGCGTGGTCATCATCCTGCTGTTCAGCCTGGTGGGCATCGGCGGCAGCTACAGCGTGGCCTGGTTCGGCATTCGCGTGAACACGTTCGCCAACTCCCGCACGGCCCACTCCAGCCTGGGCGGCAAACCGTTCCTGGGCTATCAGATCCCGCTGCGGGCGGGCATGAGCATCGGCATGGTGCTGATCAGCGTGGAGCTGCTGATCATGCTGTTCATCCTGCTGTTCGTCCCGGGCGATTACGCCGGCCCGTGCTTCATCGGCTTCGCCATCGGCGAATCGCTGGGCGCGGCGGCGTTGCGCGTGGCCGGCGGCATCTTCACCAAGATCGCCGACATCGGCGCGGATCTGATGAAGATCGTGTTCAAGATCAAGGAAGACGACGTCCGCAACCCGGGCGTAATTGCCGATTGCACCGGCGACAACGCGGGCGACTCGGTGGGACCCACCGCCGACGGGTTCGAGACGTATGGCGTCACCGGCGTGGCTCTGATCACCTTTATCCTGCTGGCCGTCTTCAAAGACGACATCAAGGTTCAGCTTCTGGTCTGGATCTTCGTGATGAGGGTGGTGATGATCATCTCCTCCGGCTTGTCCTATTTCATCAACGACGCGATCGCCCGGGCCCGCTTCCGGGACGCCGACAAGTTCAACGCCGAGACGCCCCTGACCACGCTGGTGTGGCTGACCTCCATAATTTCGGTAGTGGCCACCTACGTGGTCTCCCGGTTGCTGATTCCCAACCTGGCCGGCGATACGTCGCTGTGGTGGAAGCTCTCCACCGTGATCACCTGCGGCACGCTGGCGGGCGCGATTATTCCCGAGCTGGTCAAGGTCTTCACCTCCACCCAATCGCGGCACGTGCGGGAAGTGGTCACCGCCTCACGCGAGGGCGGCGCTTCCCTCAACATTCTGGCCGGCTTCGTGGCCGGCAACTACGCCGCGTACTGGCTGGGTATGGCCGTGATGCTGTTGATGTCCATGGCTTTCCTGGTGAGCACCACGCTGCCGGTAACGCTGATGCTGGCCCCGGCCGTCTTCGCCTTCGGTCTGGTGGCCTTCGGATTCCTGGGCATGGGCCCGGTGACCATCGCGGTGGATTCCTACGGCCCGGTCACCGACAACGCGCAATCCGTGTTCGAGCTCTCCACCATCGAAACGATTCCGGGCATCGCGGCGGAGCTGAAGAAGGACTTCAACATCGACGTGAATTTCGAGCGCGCCAAGGAGAACCTCGAAGAGAACGATGGTGCCGGCAACACCTTCAAGGCAACGGCCAAGCCGGTGCTCATCGGCACCGCCGTGGTGGGCGCTACCACCATGATCTTCTCCATCGTGTTAGCTCTGACCAGGGGCCTCCAGCCCGAGCTGCTCTCCAACCTGTCCATCCTGTACGCTCCCTTCCTGCTCGGCCTGATCACCGGCGGCGCCATGATTTACTGGTTCACCGGCGCATCCACGCAGGCGGTCAGCACCGGGGCGTATCGCGCGGTGGAGTTCATCAAAGCGCACATCAACCTGGAAGCTTCGGAGAAGGCTTCGGTGAGCGACTCGAAGAAGGTGGTGGAGATCTGCACCAAGTACGCGCAGAAGGGGATGCTCAACATCTTTCTGACCGTGTTCTTCGCCACCCTCGCGTTCGCTTTCGTGGAGCCGTACTTCTTCATCGGCTATCTGATCTCGATCGCGCTGTTTGGCCTGTTCCAGGCCATGTTCATGGCCGATGCCGGCGCCGCGTGGGACAACGCCAAGAAGATCGTCGAGACCGAGCTCAAGCAGAAGGGCACCGAGCTGCACGCCGCCACGGTGGTGGGCGACACGGTGGGCGATCCCTTCAAGGACACCTCCTCGGTGGCCATGAACCCCATCATCAAGTTCACCACGCTGTTCGGCCTGCTGGCCGTCTCGCTGGCCGTTTCGCTGACCAATTCGCAGGGCGCCGCATTCACCCGTATTCTGGCGCTGGTTTTCTTCCTCGTCTCGGTCTTCTTCGTATACCGGTCGTTCTACGGCATGCGCATCGAAGAGACGAAGTAGTATCGCGCTGACGCCAACGGCCCGGGGCTCACACGAGTTCCGGGCCGTTTTGCATGCAGATGGACCGCTCCCTTACGGTCGCGGCTCGGTAACTGCCTGCAAACACGAACGATACTTACCGAGCTGCGACCGTGAGGGAGGGGTCCACGGCCATCAGTTCGCGGCGATGTTGATGGTGGTTTCGATGGTCAGGCCTTGCCCAAGCCCGTTGCCGAAGTCCGTATAAACCTCGAGCGGCACGTCGCCGGATGCAGTTCCGCCGGGTACGGTGACGTTGATCTGGTAAAGACCGGCATAGCCGGGCGCAAGACCCGCGTAGTTGGAGAACTCCAACGGATTGCACTGCACTCCGCCCATCCAAACCTGCCAGGCGTAAAGCAATGGGCTATAAACCCCCGCCGAGCCGTCGACGGGTGGCTGGTAGGCGGTAATCCCCAGGCCGGTCGCGAAGATCTCCACAATCTCGCCCGGTTGCGCCGGGTTTGACGAATCCACCAGGGAGTTGTCGGCGGCATGCCGCACCGCCCCCGGTCCGGTCGCCGATCCGGTCAGGTCGAAGACCCCCGGCGCGCTGTTCTGAGCAAGAACCCGCACCGCATTGGAATAGTTACCGGTTCCGCCGTTGCAGGCCGAGATTGTGCCGACGCAGACCTGAAACGTCAGATAGCCCCAGCCGCTGTTCGGATACCAGGCCGATGGCGACAGCATGTCGATCACCGTCGGGCTCACGTAAAGCAGGGGCGCGGGCGCGCCATTCACATACACCTGCACACCGTTAAGACTCGTGGGCAGGGGCAGGCTCGGAGCCGGCATCACGCTGGGCGCCATGCCCGATCCGTACAACGTCACCAGCTCATTCGGAGCAACCGGGTTGGTGAAGGGCGCGGAGTTGGCCGCATTCACAATGCCGATTGGATTCAGCCACACGCTGCCGGTTGGCGAATAAGCCGGCGGCTGCATCCCCAGCACCACCGAATACAGTGCGGACTGTCCCGTGGCGAGGAACGTCCCGTTGGCGCCCAGACCATACTGATAGCGGTCGCCGGGCGCGAAGACGCCCGATGCCGGGATGGTGTATGTGGAGGCGGTCGTGTAGTCCTGATACACGCCGGTATCGGTACGCGTGATCTCCCGATGAGTGATGGATGTACCCTGTCCGGTGGCGCTGGTGGAGCCGTTGAGAGATTCAAAAATGTTCTCGCCGCCCACCGACGCGTCGTTCTGGAAGCCACCCAGAACGTAGATGCCGCTCAGCGAGGCGTTCGACGCCGTGCCTCCCAGCGCCTGGATTCCCACCAGCAGATCGTAATCGGTCGGCGTGCCCCCCAGGATAATCGATCCGTCGGCTGAGACGTAGAACGTCTGGCTTCCGCTGATGAAGTTGAACGCGGCGGACCCCCCGAAATTGATATTGCCGGCGTTGCCCTCGAATGCGTACCCCACGCCTGAGACCTGCTGCGTCTGGGTGGTGTTGCCCAGATCCGTCCCGGCGCCCGTAACCGTAAATGGCGCCACATTCCCTTTCCCATCCGCAGTGAAGGGGAACCAGGCCTCGCGAATCGAGCCGATGCTGGCCTGGTAGAGATCGAAGTAGCTTCCGTAGTAATTTCCGCTCAGAGCGGTGCTGCCCACCGGAATGCCAACCATAAGCGTGGGGTTGCCGCCAGGATGGCTGGCCACGAACGCATGCGGTCCGGCGGCCCCAACCGCTCCCAGCGACGCAGCGGTGTTGGCGGGGAAAATGAGGTCCTGTATCACCAGCATCCCATTGGCGGAAACCCGGTAGGTTGCAGCGGGGCTCGGAGCGGTATATGCGGTAAGGGTGGTGCCCGGCGATATGAGTTCCTGTCCGGTAAACGTGTATTCCCCGTTTCCATTGCTATCCAGAGTGGGATTAAACGTCATCAGGCCGGTGACGGTATAGGCGGTGTTCAACGACGTGCCGTTGGTGGCCACCCCGGCAAGCTGAATCTCGCGGACGTAGTACGTACCGCTCAGCATGGCGTTGCCGCTGGCATCGAATGAATTGCAAACCGTTACATTATCGTTGACGCCGCATATGGGGGGGGTCTGGGCGCTCAGAGCCGCCGCCAGGAGCCCGGTCATGAGGATCGCTTTGCTGCTGGTAATCAATGACATGGTGAAGTTCTCTTGGACGTTCCCGCCCGCCGGGCGGTTGCCTTGAAATCATATCAGACCGCCGCGCGGAGGTGAGCAGCGCCGTCCCGGAATCGAACAGGGGGCCCGTGCCGCGTGCCCGTAACCTGCTGAGCCTGCGTGGTGAAGTATGGCGCAAACCGTGCGCCCCCTCGGGCGGAGTTTCCGCAACCCCTAAGGAGGACCGACGTGGCTCATTATGAACATGTTCACGAGCGCATCACCGGGCCGCTCAGCGCGGAGTCCGTGGAGAAGCGCAAGGCCGGCGGATGGAATCTGGTCGGCGTCATCTGGGAACGGCAAACCGACGCCGCCCGGGAGCCGGAACCAGAAATCGCAGTTCCTTTCGGTCTCCGGGTGGCCGACGATTGCCGCCACCTCACCGAAGACCCTGGAGAGAAGGAAGCCCTGCTGCTCATGCTGGAGATGATTGTCCAGGACCGGCGAGTCACCGATGTGGCGCTGGAACTGAACCGCCGCGGATACCAGACGCGCGACGGCCAGCCGTGGTCGCCCGCGGCGGTATTCGACATGATGCCCCGCCTGATCGAAGAAGGCGCGCGGGAGTTCTCCAGCGAAGAGTGGGCGCTGCGGCGCAAGGTCTTCGCCGGCGGCGCGTAATCTGAAGGACACCCTCGAAAACACACCGTAGGGCTGTCCGGCCCGTGGGGCAGGCCCTCGGCCTGCGCGGGGCTCTCAGCCCCGCCTTCCCCTGCTTCATCCCTCGCCGCTCCCGGCAGTTTTCATCCGGTTCGGTGGCCGAACCGGCCATGCCCAACACGCGGCGACAGCCGGCGTTTTTCTGGCACCCGACAAGTGACGCGGCTGCCGCCGCATGTCCCCTGGCTGAGCAAGCCGTAGTTCAACAAGCCTTCACGGGCCAGCGCCCTGCCCTGCCACCACCGTGATGGACAACGGTGGGACCGTGAACGCCGCGCCGTCCGCCAGCGGGCGGGTCTCGGGCGCCTTGCTGCGGCCGGGGTGACCGCGACTGCCTCTCGCTACCCACTGGTACTGTCTGCGCGAGAACTGATACAACGTCGCGGCGGTAAGCGGCAGCCGCATGCTGTAGTCGTGTTCGGCGTCTTTGTTGAGGAGAAGCACGGCCATGCTCCCGTCCGGCCGGCGCACCGCGTACGACGCCACGCAGGCGAGGTCCGAGACGGCGGGCAGGAGCTGGTGGACGCCATTGGGCAGAAGCCAGCGCCCAGTGATCAGACGCGCCGCGTGATACGTGGCCATTGGCGCGGGGATGGCCGCGCGGCTCCTCATCTGGAACAGCATGTTGTTGCCCCACGCGCACGAGCGTTCGTGGAGCAACTCGTTGGGCTCCCAGCCGTACAGGAAGGACTGCTCGCCGCCGAGCGCCAGAAACTGCGCGGCTATCTCCGCATTCAGCAGCGCGCCCTCCATGTCCACCTCCGCCTGCGCGCCATAGGCGGACCAGCCGTACTCGCCGATGACGACGGGGAGGTTCGCCGGAAGGCCCTCGCCGCGAAAACGCTCTATCGCGCCGGCCAGCAGACCCGCCGCGGACAGCAACTGCGGCGGCGCGGGCGCGCACACGTCGTCGAAAGGGTACCACTCGAACGAGAAGAAGCGGAGATCGCCCAGTCGGCCGCGTGCCCTGAGGTAGTCGAGAAACCGGCCAAGATAGCGCGAGTGGTCGAGCGGGTCGGGCGTGAGCGAGTCGGCCACCATGGCGGGGCCACCCAGGGGAAGCCGCGGATCGCCTCGGTGCAGTGCGTCGGCCCATTCCAGGTACAGCGCGCCATAGTCTTCCGCGGCGCCGTACTGTTCCTCGGGTTCCTCGCCCAGCTCGACGCGGCCCACGGGATAGCCGCGATGCCGCAGGAACTCCAGCTCGGCGACGGCATTCTCGGGCGTGTCATAGAGCAGGCCAACCGGAACCGTTGCCGGCGCGCTTCCCCAGAGCGAACGGCGCGCCAGCAGGTCGAACCCGGGTTGCTCGACGCGATCGTCGCGGCCGCTGGCGCGATGCCAGGGGTCGGTGGAGGACACCCAGACGGTGCTCTGCGCGTCCCGCGAGGCGCCGTGCGCGAGCCGCTCCTGATATGCGCCGTTTTCGTCCACCGCGCCCAGCCCGATCTCACGAACCGCGTAGCCGAGTGCGTCGCGGATATCACTGGAGCCGGGCGGCGCGGTGGCGGAAGAGCGCGTCATCAGCACCCGAACGTACTTCGCCGGAACTGGCGCGTCCGACAGACGCACGATTGTGTCGCCGCCCGTGCCGCCGGCGGGCTGGCGCGGGAAAGGATGCCACACCCCGGGCTTCTGGAAGTCCTCCGGGTCGTCGATCTCATTCGTGAACTCGACGCGGTAGTCGAGGGCCCACGGAACGCCCCACTGGATGCGGACCTCGTTGACGGCCGCGCCCCCGGTGTCGATGACGATCCACTGCGGATGGGCGCTGGCCGGCTCGTGCGTGAACCGGGGCTCCAGATACGGATTGCTTTTCCAGAAAGTGGCGGGGTCGCCGTCGTCGATGCGCGAGTAGCCGTCGTCATTCGCCTGGTCTCGCGTGTTGCCGCGGCGGGGCAGGCGGTATCCATAGGTAACCAGGATGGGCTCCGGCGAGCGCGTGTCCGAAACCCAGTATCCCTGCTGGCGCCGCACGTCGCTCCACCTTCCGCGGGGATTCCAGTGCCACACCTCGCCGGCCAGTTCGGTGCGCAGGCGGTAGGACAGGGCGCGAAACCCGGCCGAACGCATGGCGCGCGCGTTGACGGGCGAGAGCATTCGCAGCACGTCGCCCCGCTCGTGGCCGTCGATGCCCGCGCCGAGCGCTCGCGCCGGGTCGAACGTCCGTATGGGATGGGAGGCGTCGATACGAATGACGTGCTCGCCGGCGAGAATGGTGAATGACAGGAGACACGCCACGTTGAATGAAGGCACCGTTGGTGTCAGATTACACGATTGCCTGGGACATCGTTCGAGCCGATACTGGTAGCGAGCCGATGACCACGGGGACATCCAAAGGCCAGCAGCGATTGGGCGACGCGCGCTTTGCGATACGTCTCTCCCTGATCGTTGGCCTCGCCATGCTGCTGGGCAAGGTCACGGCTTTTTTCCTGACCCATTCGGCGGCTGTTTTTTCGGACGCGGCCGAGTCGGTGGTCCACGTAATGGCAGTTGGCTTTGCCGCCTTCAGTCTCCGGCTTAGTTCCAGGCCGGCTGTGCCAAAGTTCCTTTACGGCTACGAAAGAATCGCGTTCTTCTCAGCCGGATTCGAAGGAGCCATGATCATCGTGGCCGCGATTGCGATTCTCCTCGAATCGATTCGGAAGTGGGTGACCGGGCTGCGGATCGAGAACGTGGGAACGGGCGCGCTGCTGGTGCTGCTCGCCGGAATACTCAACGCGGGCCTCGGCTACTATCTTTTGCGTGTCGGCCGGCGCACAAATTCGCTGATTCTCGAAGCGGATGGCAAACACGTGCTGACCGATAGCTGGACCAGCTTTGGGGTTTTGGGTGGGCTGGGACTGGTTGCGCTGACGGCGTGGAAGCCGTTCGATCCGCTGGTGGCGATTGCCATAGCCGCAAACATCCTCTGGTCCGGGGGACGCCTGGTGTGGCGTTCGGCGGTGGGGCTGTTGGACTATTCCGACCCCAACGCCGGACGGAAGATCCGCGACAAACTCGACTCGATTTGCTCGGAGCTGGCCGTCCAGTACCATGGCGTGCGTTTCCGCACCACCGGCTATCGCCAGATAGTGGAAGTGCACTTGTTGTTCCCCCAGGCGACTTCGGTGGGCGAGGCGCACCGCCTGGCGACAATTGTGGAAGAACGTCTCGCCGCCGAACTCGGGACGCCCGCCGAAGTGGTGACGCACCTCGAGTCTCTGGAGGATCATGCCGCCGTCCACCACGAAGAACACTACACCGGTAAACCCGGGTGAACGCGCCAGTGGCCGGCCTTCCGCCAACTTTCCGGAACTTTCCGTCGCGCTCGCGGGAATACAGTGTAGAGCGCATGCAGCGGAGCCTAACCGAGGAAAGCGACAGCGATCTGCTCAGGCGGGCTTCGAGCGGCTCCGAGGAAGCGTTCGTCATGTTGTACCGGCGCCATCAGGGCCGGGTGTTCCGCTTCGCCCTGCGCATGAGCGGAGACGAGGCGACGGCGGAAGAGGTAGTGCAGGAAGTGTTCCTTACGGTGATTCGCGGGCCGGTGCGATACGAAGCAGCGCGGGCGAGTTTCGGCGCGTGGGTTCTGGGCGTGGCGCGCAACCATGTGCTGCGTGTTCTCGATCGCCAGCCGCGGATGGCGCGCGAAGTGGAGAAACCGCAGCGGGAAGCGCCGGACACGTCCACCGATGTTCTGGCGGCGCTGCTGGAGCGGGAGAGTGCGGAAGCCCTGCACCGCGCGGTTCTGAGTCTGCCCGCGGCGTATCGCGAGGTGCTGGCGCTGTGCGACCTCGAAGAATTGGATTACGCGGAAGCAGCGCGGGCGCTGGACTGTTCGCTGGGGACCATTCGCTCGCGCCTGCACCGCGCGCGGAATCTGCTGGCCGCGAAACTGGTGGCGGCCGGAAACAAAGGGTGTGCGGTGTGAGCGAGGCACGGCGGGGTTCGGACGCGGCGGCCGGCCGGCAGGCTCCGGGTTCGCTCGAACAAAGGCTGGTAGAGGCATTTCGCGAGCACCATGCGTGGCGCCGGATGCAGCGGCGCCGGGCGTGGCGTGGTCTGGCGGCGGCGCTGCCGATTGCGGCTGCTCTCGGCGTCATTTCGTTCCTCCGCCTGTCGCCGAAGGAGGTTCGCCCGGTTGCGGCGGTACGGGCAACGGTGCTGACAAAGGTAGCTCCGATCCCTCCGACGCCGGCGACGGTGGCCCGCAAAGTTCCTCGGCGGCGTCGCTCATTGCCCGCGATTCGGGAGGCGGAAGTCACTACCGGCTTCCTGCCGCTGGACGCCGCGGGATACCCGCCCGGAGGCGGCGAGGTGATCCGGGTGGAAATGCCGCGCTCCACCATGGCGCTGTTCGGACTGCCGGTCAACCAGGAGCGCGCGTCAGTCCCGGTTCGGGCTGATGTGCTTTTTGGCGAAGATGGCATGGCGCATGCCGTTCGCTTCGTCACAACTACGTCCTATGAAATTCAAACAGAAAGGTGAAAAGATGTTTCGATCTATCGTCGTTGGAGTCGCGACGGTTGCGGCCGCCGGCATGACGCTTGCCCAGGAGCCCGCACCAAAGTCCTTCTTCTTCCAGAGATTCGGGGCCGAGGCTCCTCCACCGGAGGGAGGGAACGTCACATTCGTTTCCGCGGAAATGGCCTTTGAAGGCAAGACCGTCACCGGCGCGCCCTACGCCGCCGAGGCGGTCACGGAATCCACGCAGACCCTCGCCGACGGCAATCGCATCTCGCAGACGACGAAAGGGCTGGTGGCCCGCGATTCCGAAGGCCGGACGCGCCGCGAACAAACCATCGGCATAGGACTCCCCGCGGCGCAGGGAGAATCGATGAAGCTGGTGTTCATCAATGACCCGGTGGCGCAGTGGAGCTACGTACTGCACCCGGACCATACTGCGGAGAGGCTGCCGCTCACCAGGGGCCCGGTGACCCTGTCGGTCCATGGCCCGGGCTTCACTGGCACACTGACCGGACCCGGCACGCCGACGGTCAAAAGTACGGCGACAGTCTCCATCTCCAAACCAACCGTGGAACCGCTCGGGCTGCAGACGATCGAAGGCGTGCAGGCCGAGGGCAAGCGCACTACCTCGGTGATCCCGGCCGGCGCGATCGGCAACGAACAGGACATCAGGATTGTGAACGAGACTTGGTACTCGAACGACCTGCAAACGGTGGTCTCCAGCACAAACACCGACCCGCGAATGGGGACCATCACGTTCCGCCTTACCAACATCCAGCGCGCGGAGCCGTCGCCCGATCTGTTCCAGGTGCCGTCCGGCTACACCGTGCGCGAGATGCCGAAGCCGGACACGCAGGTGGACTACAAGCCCGCGAAGTAGGCCGGCCCCGGCCGGGCGGCCTTTCCGTGCTGCGGCCGGCCTTCCGACAGGCGAAAAGCCGGCCGCGGGCAGGATGACCCGCCCCACATTGCACTCCGAGACCCCCAGTAGTACTTCGCGGTACTCCTGCGGCGAGGAGACCACGAACGCACTCCCTGATCGAAAGACCTAAATCTCATCGGCGAAAGCACCGATAGAGTGATTAGGACCAGTCGTCGTGTATCCACGAAGGCCGATATCTCTCCCGCTCAGCGGGGCGTTGGCCGGCATACTTGCGATCATTCTCGGTGGCTGCGATCGAACGGAACTCGCCCGTCACGAGATCACCACGGTCGGCGAGATCCGGGCGTTGCGCGGAGCCCCGGCAAGGATCCCGGTGCGCCTGCGAGGTCGTCTCACCTACAACGACGGCCCGTTGAATCTGGTCTTTTTCGAAGACGAAACGGGGGGGGTCCGGATCGAGAATTCGGCGGTGGCGGGGAGTCTCGGCGCAGGACAGGCCGTGGAGGTGGTGGGGGCTGTCGGCAACAGCGGGTACCAGCCTTCCATCACCGCCTGGCAGATCACCCCGATCCCCGGAGTCCCGGCCGCAGCCGCCGTCAGGGTGGCCTTCAACGAACTGAGCAATCCGGATCTTCAGTATCGCCGCGTGGAAGTGAGCGGCGTGGTGAGGTCGGCGGATCTGGATCGAAGCGGGAAGCCGGCCATGCTTCTCCACACACGTGACGGCGACGTCAGAGCGCGCGTCCGCTGGCTGCTGGGCGATTGCCGGACATTTGTGGATGGCGAGATCGTGGTTCGCGGCGTGCTGAGCACGAACCGGGATGCGGAAGGTCAGGCCTGGCAGCCGACGCTGTGGATGGAAGCCGCGGATGACATCAGCATCGTGAAGGCGGCGCCAGCCCCTGCATCGATTCCGGTGCGTACCGTGCGATCTGTGCTGGCGGAGCGAAGCGCGGATCTGCCCATACATCGCATTCGGGTGTATGGTTCCGTGGCCGCCAGTCGCGGCGGGTTTTTCGGGGACGGCACCGGCGAAATCCCGGTGCACGTCAGAGGTGCGGATGCGCCCCTGCCCGTGGCCGGTGCGGATTGGACAGGATTTGTGGTGGAGGAACAGGGCCGGCGTCTCCTCACGGATGCCCTTCCCGATGAAAAGCTGACCAGAGAGGACGCACGCGTCACTCTGACCAGCGTGAAGCAGGTTCATTCGCTTCCCGTCGAGCGTGCCGGCCTCGGTTACCCGGTGAGCCTCGATGCCGTGGTCACGTATTCGGACGAGCAAAGCGGCAACACCTTCCTGCAGGACGAGACGGGCGGAATCTACGCTAACACGCGGGGCCTGAACACGCCGCTTCCGAGGGCCGGAGAGCGTGTTCATGTAACGGGCTTCAGCGGGCCGGGCGAGTTTGCTCCGGTAATAGCGCATCCACGCCTCGAGGCCCTGGGACCGGGCATCATGCCGCCGCCCTTCGCGGGCGATATGGAACAGTTGCTTGCCGGCGAGCCGGAGAGCAGATGGGTGGAGGCCCGCGGGGTGGTGCGTAGTGTGAGCATCGACGCGGACCACGCCGTGCTTCTGGTCGGCTGGGGAATTCACCGTTTCCGGGTGCAGGTGTCCGGGGTTACGCGTCGGCTGGACTCCCGGGTTGGTTCGCGCATCCGGCTGCAAGGGGTTTGCGCAGCCCGGTTCAACTCGAAGCGGCAGCTCCTGGGCATACAGATCTATGTCCCCGGTCCGGACTTTCTCTTTCCCGATAGCGAGAATTGTCAGGACGCTCCCCCTTTGCAATCCATCAGCACGCTGCTGCAGATCTCTCCGCAGCCCGCCGGCGAGCGGCTGTCTCGTTTTCGAGGAACGGTGGTGTGGTCCCATCTCACCGGGCCAACCTGGGTCAGCGATTCCAAAGGCGGCGCGCAGATTCAGAACCATGCGCCGGTTTCGCTCCGGCCGGGAGACAGTGTCGAGGTGACCGGGTTCGCCGAGCCAGGCTCTTTCAGCCCGACCGTGCGGGACGCCAGCATACGAGTGATCGGCCGGGATGGCGCCATGGCGCCGATGCGGGTGACAACCGCCGATATTCTGCAGGAAGGCTACGACTCCGAACTGGTGCAGGTGGACGCGTTCGTGGTGGACCGCGTCGGGAGCGCCGCCGGAGACGCCGTGATTCTGCGGTCAGGCGACACCGTTTTTGAAGCTCGCATGGACGCCGGCGCCATGCCCCCTTTACAGCGCGGCGCGCTGCTGCGCCTCACCGGGATCGCCTCTATTGCCGTCGACGACTCGCACGATCTGCTCACGGTAAAGGGATTCTCGCTGCTTCTGCGCTCGCCGGGCGACATCGTGGTCCTGCGAGATGGGCCGTGGCTGAACTTCGACCGGATGCTCCGTCTAACCGGCTTCGTGGTGGTGATCGCGCTGCTGGCGTTTGCCTGGATCATCGTGCTCCGGCGCCGGGTGCAACAGCAGACGGCGGACCTCAGAAAAACCCGCGACGACGCCGAAGCGGCCAACCGGGCCAAGAGCGAATTCCTGGCCACCATGAGTCACGAGATTCGCACGCCCATGAACGGAGTACTGGGGATGACAGAGCTGGTGCTCGACGGGGATCTTTCCGATCAGCAGCGCGAGGACCTGGAAATGGCGAGGGACTCCGCGCACTCTCTGCTCACCCTGCTGAACGATATCCTCGATCTGTCGAAGATCGAGGCAGCCCGGCTCGAAATCGAGGCGGCTCCGCTGGATCTCCGGGAGTGCGTCGATGAGACCGTGCGCGTGTTACAGGTCAGAGCGCAGGAGAAGGGCATCGATCTGCTGGCGTGTGTCCACGACGGCGTCCCCAGGCTGGTGCTGGGCGATTGCACGCGCATCCGCCAGGTGCTCCTGAATCTGCTTGGGAATGCCATCAAGTTCACCGCGAAGGGGTGGGTGGAGGTCGCGGTTGAGGTGGCCGAGCCTCGCCCCGCGGCGGCAACCGATGGTCTGCTCATACGCTTCGCGGTTTCCGACACCGGAATCGGCATCCCGGAGGACAAGCAGAAGCTGGTGTTCGAGGCATTCCGTCAGGCCGACGGCACGACGGCCCGAAAGTACGGTGGCAGCGGTCTGGGTCTGGCCATCTGCTCGCGGCTGGTCGGACTCATGGGCGGCGACATCGGCGTGGAGAGCCAGCCGGGAAAGGGAAGTACCTTCTCCTTCACGGTGCGCGTGTCTCCCGTAACCTGTCACGCAGAGGCATCCGGCGCCCTGTCGCCTGGCTCATTTGCCGCGGGTGCGGAACCGCAGAAACCCCGCACGCTGCGCATCCTCGTGGCCGACGATAACCCGGTAAACCAGAAGCTGGTGAGCCGGGTGCTGGATAAGTTCGGTCACGCGGCGACGGTGGTGAACAACGGAGGCGAAGCGGTCGAGGCAGCGCGTAGCGGGAGCTTCGATCTGGTCCTGATGGACGTCGAGATGCCCGAAATGGACGGCTTTGAAGCTACCGCCCTGATCCGGAGGGCTGAGCAATCGCGCCGGCGCGTTCCGATTATCGCCATGACCGCACATGCCATGTCGGGCGACCGGCAGCGCTGCCTCGACGCCGGCATGGACGACTATTTGTCGAAGCCTATCGCGCGGAACGAGCTGGCTGCAATGCTGACGAAGTTCTTCCCTGCCGACGGCGATCCCATCACGCCGCCGCAGGCGTCTTCCGGGCCGGCCGCGCCAGAACCGGCAATACCGTTGTCGCCACGGCAATCGTCATGACCGGCCACTGACATGAGCGGGCGGTGACTATCTTCGCAGCCGCCCGATCTCGCCGAGCGAAATGTAGATGTTCAGCAGGCCAAGGCCGCTAAGCGCGCCGCGGAAGAAAGGGCTGAGCCAGAGATCGTGCATCCGCGGCGACATCCCCGCGAACCGGCTCACGTCCCACTCCTGCAGCCACGGGAACACCAGCAGAAACACCCCCACTTCGAAGCAGAACAACACGAACACCAGAACGCCCAGCTTCTGGTGCCAGGCGAGTCCGGGCCGCTTCGGTTCGGGTGCGCTGGCGGCGTTCGGCGCGTTTAACTCCACAAGGCCATCTCCTTTGCCGGGAACAGCTCGGTTTGTTCCGGATATCCGGCCCACAACAAGTGACGGCAGGAATCGCGGACCGGCTCGAAGCTGAACCGGTGCAGCGCGGTGGGGCCGTGCTCGGCGAGGGCCCGCAGGTGCTCCGGCGTGAAATACCCCTTGTGACTGGCCAGACCGTATTGCGGAAAAACCCGGTCCCAGGCGCAAACGCACGCGTCGCGCTCGACCTTCGCCAGGATGGAGGCCGCCGCGATCGACTGGCAGAGCGCGTCGCCGTGCGGGAAAGAACGTTGCGCTATGGGCAGGTCGACGGTGACGAAATCGATGAGCAGAAAATCCGGCGCCGGGTTCAGGCGCTCGATGGCGCGCCGCATGGCCAGCCTGGAGGCCTGCAGGATATTGAGGCGGTCGATCTCGTAGGCGTCGGCGGCGGCCACGGCGTGCGCCACCGCGCGTTCGCGAATCCGTTCGGCGAGCTGCACGCGGCGCTCCGGCGCGAGTTCCTTGCTGTCCCTCAGCCCGCGAATGGGACGCTGCGGGGAGAGGATCACCGCGGCGGCGAATACCGGGCCAAACAGCGACCCGCGGCCGACCTCATCCACGCCCGCGACGAACTGGCAGCCCTGGGAACGGGCCTCGCGCTCATACCTGCCCTGGCAGCGCAAGCTACCGCTCCGGGCTACTCGCGCTCTCGCAGGCGCGCGGCCTTGCCCTTCAGTCCGCGCAGATAGTACAGCTTTGCGCGCCGCACGCGGCCGGTCCGCACCACATCGATGTGGTCGATCACCGGCGCCTGGATGGGGAAGATTCGCTCGACGCCATGTCCGAAGCTCATCTTGCGCACGGTGATGGTCTCACCCATGCCGCTGTTCTTGCGTGCGATGACTGTGCCCTCGAACGCCTGCAGGCGCTCCTTGTCGCCTTCCCTGATCTTCACGTGCACGCGGATGGTGTCGCCGGGCCGGAATTCCGGCACGTCGGTCCGCTTGTTCGCATTCAGTACTTTCGCCAGCAACGCATTCTGCATGGGGGTAATCCTCGGGAAAATGTCGGATCGATGACCGGCGGGCGCGCACACATCCACGCTCGCGTCCGGCAAGCCACCGCGAACTTCCTATTGTAATCGATCGTGAGGGTTAAGTGAAACCCGAGTTACCGTGGAAAGGCGGCGACAGCCGCGTCCTCGCCTGGTGCCGCAAAAACGCGGCTTCCGCCGCGTGTCCGCTCAAGGTTTCAGGTCGGGGCGGTTTCGCGCGGTCTTGGCCAGCGCGGCTTCCCGGCGCCATTTGCGGATCTCGGCGTGGTTGCCGCCCACCAGCACCTCCGGCACCCTCCAGCCGCGGAACTCGGCCGGCCGCGTGTATTGAGGACAGTCCAGCAGGCCCTCTTCGCTGAAGGATTCCTGTACGGCCGAGTCCTCGTTGCCCAGCACGCCTGGGAGCAGGCGCGCCACCACGTCCACGATCATCGCCGCTCCGAGTTCGCCGCCGCTGAGAACGAAATCGCCCACCGAGATCTCTTCGCTGGCCAGGTGCTCGGCCACGCGCTCGTCGACGCCCTCGTAACGCCCGCAGATCAGGAATACTTCGTTGAGGCCGCTCCAGCGCCGGGCGGTGGCCTGGTCGAGTTTCCGCCCCTGCGCCGAGAGCAGCACCACGGCGCGGCCGCCCGGTTCATCGCGCTTCCACTCCGGCCAGGTTTGTTCGACGGCCAGGAAGATGGGCTCGCACTTCAGCAGCATGCCTTCGCCGCCGCCAAACGGGCGGTCGTCCACGGTGCGGTGGCGATCGCAGGTCCAATCCCGCAGATCGTGGACGCTGATCCGGATCAACCCGGCTTCGACGGCGCGCCCGATCACGCCGTGCTCGAACGGCCCGCGGAAGAACTCGGGAAAGATGGTGAGGATGTGAAAGGTCATCGAGTAGCGCCGGAGCGAACCCGGCGCTACTTACATATTGCCGCGAACTTCCTTCAGTTGCCGCAGATCGCGGAGGTCGGCGCTGAGCGCGTCGCGGTCGCCAGCCTCCAGGGTGTTGTTGTTCACCACGTCCTTCAGGTGGTCGATAGCGCCGTCGAGACGGTCTTTCGCGAACTTATTGTTGGCCAGACCGCGATCGAAATCCGACAGGTGCTTCAGCGTGGCTTCGATGCGCTCACGCTCCTTGTTATTTCTGGCGTCTTTGTGCATCGCGTGATGTAGGTCTTCCTGTACGCGCTGCACAAGCTGGCGCGCATCCGAGTACGAGCCCTCCTGGGCCATGGCGCGGAACTCGCCGCAAGCCGCAACCAGCAACCCGCGCGCGGGTTGCACAATGTAGACTCGCGCGCACACCATAGGTTTCATCCGCGCGCGACCCGGAGGAGCGGGGAGCTGGTGTTGACCACTCTCTAACGGTCGGAAACTGAGCCGCGACCGTAAGGGAGCGGTCCATGGTGAAGAGCGGCCTACTTCAGCGTGCGCAGGAACTCAACCACGTCGCCTGCCTCGGCGTCGGTGAGCTTCACCGGCTTCATCTTGCCCGTGCCTTCGGTAGAGTCCTTCTTCAGTTCGGCGTTACTCTTCGCCTGAACCGCTTTGGAGCCAAGCGGCCGCAGCGTTACGGCGAGCATTTTGGCGATGGTCGGATTGCCTTCGCCGTTGACTCCGTGGCAGCCCTTGCATTTGGTTGCGTATAGCGCTTTACCCGCGGCGGCGTCCGCCAGAGCGGAGCCCGCCAGAGCCAGCGCGAGAATGGATGCGGTCAGAAACACTCGCATTGGATTCCTTCCTTTCCAACGAAATGAGGAGAATCGATCTACTTCAGCGTACGCACGAAAGCGATGACATCCTTCAGGTCGGCGTCGGAGAGCTTCACCGGTTTCATTTTGCCGATGCCTTCGACGATGTCCTTCGTCAGGGCGGCATCGCTTTTGCCCTGGACCTCTTTGGAGGCAAGGGGCTTCGGAGTCACGCCGAGCGCTTTGGCGATCCCCGGGTTTCCCTCGCCATTGGCCCCGTGACACATCTTGCACTTCGTTGCGTAGAGCGCCTTGCCGGCAGCGGCGTCCGCCAGAGCGGAGCCCGTCACAGCCAGGGCGAGAATCGTGGTCGTCAGAAAGAGTTTCATGGTAGCTATCCTTTCGAATGAAAACAGCACGGATTATTGTCCTACTCCAAGGTCCGCGAGGATCTTCGGAGAGGCCTCCTCCACCGCAAGTACGTGATGGCAGCTCTCGCAGTCCTGCACAATTGTATCTCCCGACGAGCTCGCGTGCGAGCCGTCGTGGCAACGGAAGCAGCCGGGAAAATCGGCGTGCCCCAGATTGTTCGGATACGTGCCCCACTTGATCCGCAGTTCCGGGTACACGTTGCGATCCCACACCTCCGCCAGAGCCGCGCCCGCGCGCTGCACATCGGCGGCAGACACGCTCGGGTAGTTCTGCCGGTAGAAGCTGGCGACGGCGGCGGGGATGCCGGCCAGCGCTTCCTCTTTGGATTTCCAGGGCCGCTTGATGATCTCGATGCCCTGCTTGTGGATGAAGGGAAGCGACTGCGGCACCAGCCCCTTCGCGAACGCCTCGTCGACGGCGCGCTCGGGCAGCTCGTAGTTGTGCGACGGGCGGTTGTGGCAGTCGATGCAATCCATGATGCGATGTTCCAGCTTGTTCTCCGCGCCCGGTTTGGCGTCGGCCGAACGAAACTCGGTGACCTTGCCGGCGGCGTTCTTGTAGCGTACCCAGGCGATGTTCTGGCGGCTGGGGTCGGAAGCGTATTCCACCTGAACGCCCACCCCCACGTGACGCCCGTGAATCCCCGGTCCGCCGTTCCCGCCCCCCACGTGCATGAGCAGCACGGTCCTCGTCATGGAGTTTTTCTCGTCGTCGCCAAACTCGGTGATGACGCGCAACCGGTCCCCGCTGAAGCGCTCGGGCCAGTGGCACGCCTCACAGGTTTCCCGGGCGGGCCGCAGGCTCTCCACCGGGGTGGGGACGGGCCGCGGGTAGGTGTTCAGCACATAGTTGAATACCTGGTTGACGCCCGACAGCTTGCTCTTGACGAACCACGACGCGCCCGGACCGATGTGACACTGCACACACTCCACGCGCGAGTGCGGCGATTGCTGATAGGCGGTGTACTCCGGAATCATGATGCGATGGCAGGTGAGCCCGCAAAACGTGACGCTGTCCATGTAGCTGACAGCGCGGTAGCTGAGTTGCGATCCGATAACGATATTCGCCACCGTGGTGACGGCGACAAACGCCGCGAGACGGCGGACGGCGGCCATGTCCCAGCGGGCCGGCTCGGTCCACGCCACCGGGCCTTTCTTACGCTCGCGCCGGTACCGCAGCCAGATGCCCAGCGGGATCAGCGCCAGCCCCCCGAAAAACACGCCGGGAATCATCAGGTACAGCAGGATGCCCACGTACGGATGTGGCACCATGCCGCGCAGGTAGATAGGAAGCAGAAAAAGCCACAGGACGCTCGCCGTGGTCACGAACACCACGCCCACGAGGCTGATGGGGTTGTTGGAGAGCCGCGCCAGGGGCGCGCTGAGGAGTCGCCAATGGCTCCCGGAGGAGTTCGCGCTGTTCATCGATCTCCCCATTCTATCCGCAGTCTCAACTGCCCGGCAGTATCCTCACCCTTCTTCGCGTGCCGCGACGAATTCGAAGTGGGGCAGGCTCTCAGCCCAATGCCACTTAACTTTTCAGCGGAGACGCGGAAGGGTGTCAGTTCGGGATGTGGGGCAGGTTTGCAACCTGCGCGCCGATTTCCAATCGGCGCCGTGCGCGGGTTACAAACCCGCGCGCAGGATACAATCCTGCCCCACAACTCTGTGCAGGTGTTCAGCGATGGGAAAGTTGAGTGCCATTGGGCTCTCAGCGTGCGGCCGGCCTCTCAGGCCGCCGTGCGCGGGTTACAAACCCGCGCGCAGGATACAATCCTGTCCACAGGGCAAACTGACCCACTCCCAACTGGCCGGGCCGGATGTTGGCGTCGCGCGGCGGTACGATGCAAGTGTGAAGTCGCGTTTCCTGCCGAACTTCCTGCTGGCTTCCGTTGGCTTGTTACATGCCCAGACCGTAAGCGTCTGGCTGACCACCGACGATCAGAAGACTCTGCTCCAGCCGCAGCAGCCGGTTTTGTTCTCCGGCGGCGGGTCCGCAACCATCCCCACGGTGTTTGTCGACGAGTTGGCGGGCTACCAGTCGATCGAAGGCTTCGGGGCGTCGTTCACCGATTCCTCGGCCTGGCTGATGAACGAAAGGATCCCGCGATCCTCGCTCAACGGCGTGATGCTCTCGCTGTTCGATCACACCGCCGGCATTGGCATCAGCTTCGTGCGCAATCCCATGGGCGCTTCCGATCTGGCCCGCTCCGTGTATTCCTACGACGACCTGTCCGCCGGGGCCACCGATCCGAATCTCAGCTCCTTCTCCATCGCGCACGACCAGGCCGACATCATCCCCCTGCTCCTCGCCGCCAAACTCATCAACCCGCACCTGAAGGTGATGGGAACGCCATGGAGCCCGCCCGGCTGGATGAAAACGTCCGGCTCCATGATCGACTACCCAACTGGCGGTTCTCTGCTCTCCGCCGACTACGCGCCGTTCGCGAATTACTTCGTCCGCTACCTGCAAGCCTACGCAGCCGCCGGCGTGCCGCTGGATTACATCAGCGTGCAGAACGAACCGCTCAACGATCCCGCCGACCTTCCCTGCATGTCCATGGCGGCCACCAGCCAACTCGCTATTCTCAGGGACTATGTGCTCCCCGCTCTGGCCGCCAGTCAGCTCACCACGAAAGTGCTGATCTACGACCACAACTGGGACCAGCCCCCGTATCCCCAAACGGTTTTCAGCGACCCCACGCTGGCGGTGTCGGCGCAGCTTGGCGGCATTGCCTGGCATTGGTACGCAGGCACCCCCGGCGCCATGAGCCTGTTGCACAATCAGTATCCGAACCGGAACAACTACGTAACCGAGGCCTCGGGTGGAACCTGGATCGCCGATGAAGTGAAGACGGATTTCGAGACCATCGTCCAGTCCATGCGGAACTGGAGCAGTTCCTATGTCAAGTGGGGTCTGGCTCTGGATGAGAACAGAGGCCCCTACATCCCGGGAGGCTGCGGCACTTGCACGCCGCTGATCACAGTGAACGAAACCTCCGGCGCGGTCCGCTATAACATCGATTACTACACCCTCGGCCACTTCAGTAAGTTCGTGCTTCCGGCGGCGGTTCGAGTCTGGTCGAGTAATGCGCCGGGTGTCGTCAGCGCGGCGTTTATAAACCCGAACGGCACGGAGGCTCTTGTCGCCTACAACGACTCTTCGTCCAGCCAGACCTTCCAGGTGACCTCGTATGGCCGCTCCTTTGCCTACACGCTGCCCGCGCTGGCGGGCGCCACGTTCCTGTGGACTCCGGAGCAGCGTGGGCTTGCCAGCCGGTTTCTGGTGCAACCGGCGCTGGACCGGCCCTCCCCGCCTCCCGGGTACACCGTGAGCGCGCTGTCGCAACAGATCCAGGCATCGAGTTACAACGATATGTCCGGTCTGGAAACCGAAACCACTTCCGATACCGGTGGCGGATACGATCTGGGTTATTCCGCCGACGGCAGTTGGGCCGAATATCAAAACATCGACTTCGCTTCCGGAGTAAGCTCGGTGAATGTCCGGGTGGCCAGTGCCGGCACCGGAGGGACGCTGGAGTTTCACCTGGACACGCTAAACGGGCCGCTCGCCGGCACGGCGACTCTTCCGGTAACCGGCGGCTGGCAAACCTGGACCACCGTGACGGCGCCCATCTCCGCAGCGGCCGGCATCAGGAACCTGTTCGTCGTGCTGAGGAACGGCGGAGCGTCGGGCGCCATTGCCAACCTGAACTGGTTCCGGTTCCGGTAATGCGGGGCCGTGCGCGCCCGGCCCCCGCAAGCCTCACTGAAAGATCAGGTGGTAGGTTAGTGAGTAAGTTATGGCCGAAATGATTCCCTTGTCCAGACCCGTTGTCGTGAACGTCTTGGGCGTGTCCCACTGTCCAAGCCAGAGGTAACCGGTTGGCCCCGCGGAGGTGGTCGTAGTGCCGCTCGGCGGCAGCAGGGAAAGAACCCATGCGGGGATGGTGAACTGACCCGGCGCCACCGGTACGGTACATTGAAGCTCGGAGAAAACGCTCACGGAGCCGTCTGGTTCCAGAATCAGGGAAGCCCCGCCCAGCGTGGCGACGCCGTTCGGCTGAGCAAACTGGCTGGGGACCCACTGCACCGTGAGGTCACTTCCGCGGGGTATGGTCGATAATTGACCGAGGTTCGTGATCACACCCTCGAGGACCGGCATCGTATCCGACGCGGTAAAGGCGCCGATGTTCGGACCGCCTGCGCCGGAAACGGTGAACGGGTACCCCGCCCAAAGGACCCTCGGGCCGTTGGCGTCGAGCAGGGAGTAGTAGCTGCCGGGGAGACCGGAAGAATTCGGAAGCGGGTACGACCCCAATGTCCCCTGCAAGGTCAACGGCGGGCCGGCGTTGAGGTACGGCACGGTCAAATCGTCTGGGAAGAACCCATTGTATCCGCCCCATTCCAACGCCATGCAGTAGCCTGATGAGACTCCGTATGACGCGAGGCTTGCGGTAGCCGGAGTGAACTCGTTGAACGTGGCGGAGGCATAGTCGCCAATGTACGCGCCCCCCTCCAGGCGAATCCAGCCGAACCTGACATTCTGGCCCGCAGCCAGTTGGTTGATCAGATCCTGGCCCAGGATGGAATCCGAACAGGTCTGGCCGGTACTGGAAATGGCGATGGTGGTGATGTTGCTCATCACCGCGCCGGCCTTGACGCCGACCGGAACGTAGCAACCTTCCACTCCCGCGGGCACGGTGAAGACAACCTGGTCGAGGCCCGCGCAACAGCCGGACCGGCCGTGATAGCCCGTGACTGCCGTCGTGTTGCCGACGTACACCTCCACCGGGGCCGCCAGGCTGACAAAATCAGCCGGCGGCAACCCGGACGGATCCTGCGTCTCGTCCCAACTGACCGCTCCCAGCCCCGTCCCCCACAGGATCGCAATGTCCCCGGGATGGAAGGTGTGAATGATGCTGTTCAGGTTGTAGGATATGTCCGTCGCGGCGGCCTGTCCGTTGCCCGAGTAATTGAGCCCGTAAATACCGAACGAGGAGGGCACCACCTGAATGGGCGCGGGCGCACTGGTCACTCCGCCGTACGTCACCGTAATGGTCCCGCTGCCTGTCGGCGTCGCCGATGGCAGGACAGCGTTGATCTGATATCCGTAATAGACGACGAGCAGGATGGCCCTGGTTGACGTGCCACCCACCGTGACCGTCGCGTAAGTGCCCCCCAGAACCGTGGGCAAGGGGAACGTAGTGGCCTCCGCGTAAGAATCGGAAGGTCCGAAACCGCTTCCGAACAGCGCAAAGATCGAGCCTTGGGCGATTCCCGAGCCTGAGCCCACCAGTTCCGGGCCGATGTAGCTGGCTGAATTCAGGACTGGCCGAGTGGACTGGATGACCGGTTGAGCCACCGCCGCCATCATGAAGCTGAGGCCGAGTAGTAACAGTGCGAAGTATCTTCTCATGACAACTCCTTTTGGCTCGCCGCGGAGCCGGACGATCCCGGTCGGCAGCGCGCGAAGCCGCAGGCGGCGCCGCTCGCCAGAATCACCAGGATTATGACCTGATTCTATCTGTTCCGACGCCGCATTGCAGGATTCGGTTGCTCGTCCGCCGCGACGGTCTTTTCCCCGGTGGCTCCGGCGCCCCCGCCACTACCGTATATTAGTATTTCGGCAGGTCAGTTTGGGATGTGGGGCAGTTTGGCAACCTGCGCGCCGATTTCTGATCGGCGCCGTCCGCGGGTTACAAACCGGGCGTGGGATACCATCCTGCCCCACAAGGCAGGCTGACCCGCTACCGGTATTTCCTTATGCTTGTCGTCATGCAGGAAGGGGCCAGCGAGTCCCAGATCGAAAAAGTGATCGACCGGCTGGTGGCCATGGGCTTCACCGTGCACCGCTCCACTGGCGTCCGCCATACGGTTCTGGGCGGCGTGGGCCCCGTCGACGAGTTCGAACCGGCCGACTTCGAGGTGCTGGAGGGGGTCAAGGAATGCCACCGCATCGTCTCCCCCTACAAGCTGGCGAGCCGGCATTTTCGCCCGGCCGGCAGCACCGTGCGCGTGGGCAATGTGGAGATCGGCGCCGCGAAGATCGTGGTGATGGCCGGCCCCTGCAGCGTCGAAAGCGAAGAGCAGATCAACCAGGTCGCCGAACAAGTGGCGGCGGCCGGCGCAACCGTGCTCCGCGGCGGCGCTTTCAAACCACGCACCTCGCCGTACAGCTTCCAGGGGCTCGGCGAGCAGGGGTTGCGGCTCATGCGCGAGGCCGCCGGCCGGCACGGCCTGCTGGTGGTGAGTGAGGTGATGGATCTCACGCAGATTCCGCTGGTGGCCGAATACGCCGATATCCTGCAGGTGGGTGCGCGCAACATGCAGAACTTCAATCTGCTGCGCGAGTTGGGCGCTCTGCGCAAACCGGTGCTGCTGAAACGGGGCATCTCCGCCACCATCGAGGAACTGCTGCTCTCGGCCGAGTACATCCTCGCCGGCGGCAACTACGACGTCATCTTGTGCGAGCGCGGCATCCGCACGTTTGAAGGCTACACCCGCAACACCATGGACATCTCCGCCATCCCCGTGGTGAAGAAGTTGTCGCACCTGCCCATGATCGCCGATCCGTCCCACGGCACCGGTCGGCGCGACAAAGTGCTGCCGATGGCCCGCGCGGCGGTGGCGGCCGGAGCCGACGGCCTGATCATCGAAGTGCACGACAACCCGGACAAGGCCCTCAGTGACGGCGCACAGTCGCTGTTCCCGCAGCAGTTCCAGGAGCTCATGGAGCAGCTTCGGATTATCGCGCCGGCGGTTGGGCGAACGCTCTAAGGGCCTGAGTTAGAAATGAGCTTGATGAGTCCGGGCACACAGTGGGGCAGGCACTCAGGCCGCCTTGGGTTGCGGCTCTGCCGCGCTGTGCCATTTGTCAGAACCTTGTCAGCACATGGTGGCACAGGCTCTAGCCGGTGCAGACCAGCTTTCAGCGGGATTGTTCCACAGGTTTCCACCTCAGGACTCTAACGTGCAAACGGTCGCCATTTTCGGGGTTGGCCTCATGGGGGGCTCCTTCGCGCTGGCATTGCGCGAGGCCGGCTACGCGGGCCGGATCGTCGGCGTCAGCTCGCCGGCAACCATCGCCCGGGCGGTCGAGCGCGGCGTCATCGACGAGGGACTGCCGCCCGCCGAAGCCGCTTCCCGCGCCGACCTGGTTTTTCTGGCCCAGCCGATCGGCGTCATTATTGAGACCATCGGCGCTATCGGGAGCATTGTCGCCAGCGTTCCCCGGCGGCCGCTGGTGACCGACGCAGGCAGCACGAAATCCGCCATCATGGCCGCGGCGGCCGGGCAAATGGCTGGCACTCTGTTTGTGGGCGGGCACCCCATGGCCGGCAAAGAGGCGCGTGGGGTGGAGGCGGCCTCCGCCAGCCTTTTCCGAGGCCGGGTGTGGGGGCTGACGCCGGCGCGTCCCGAGGATCTCCAGCAGCCGCAGTGCCGCGAGTTCGTCCAATGGCTGGAGAGGATTGGCGCGGTTCCCCTGGTTCTCGATGCCGCCGAGCATGATCGGATCGTGGCCCTGACCTCTCATTTGCCGCAACTGGCGTCCACCGCGCTCGCGGCCACGCTGGCGGGACGGACGTCTGGTACTCCGGCGGTCCACGGTCCAGGCCTCGAAGACATGACCCGGCTGGCCCTCAGCTCGTTCGATATCTGGGCGGACATCCTCGCCAGCAACCGCGACAACATCGCCGCGGCGCTGGAAACCTACATCGCTGCGCTGGAGTCCGTTCACAACGCTGTTGTTACCTCCACGAATTCGGATATCCGTCAGCTTTTTGAACGAGGTAGCGCGTTTGCGAGGCCTTTGCGAGACGCTTCAAACCGACAGCCAGCGTAACATTTTTCTATAATTTACTTGACACTAGGACTATAATGATCTGAGTCTTTTTATGCACACCGCTTCGAATGCTGCGCTCGCTACTATCCTCCGGAACGAAGTTGTGCACGTCGAGGGCGTTTCGAGATTTGCCCCCAGCCGCCGTTTCGCGTCTTTGTTCTCGGACTCCAGCCCGTCGGATTCGCTGTATTTTCTCGAATCCGGGCTCGTCAAACTGTTTAAGCGCGGTGAAGACGGGAAGGAGATTATCCTCCGCATCGTGGCTCCCGGCGAGCTGTTCGGGGAACAGGCCCTGTCCGGGGAAGAGGCTCGGGACGTTCGGCACGTCTCGGCGGAAGTGCTGCAGGAGGGCGTGATCCACGTCATTCCGAGGGCAGTGTTCCTGTCATGGTGCGAAACCCGTCCGCACGTCTGGCGCCTGCTGGCGGAGACGCTGACGGCACGGCAGCGCGAGCTCGAAAAGAAGGTGGAGTTGCTGTGTCTGCACGACGTGGAGTACCGGATTCTGTACTACCTCGGCGAGCTTGCGACGCTGTTGGGATCCCGGAACAACGGGCCGCAGGGGTACTCGATTCCGCTGTCGCAGAGCGAGTTGGCCAGCCTGATCGGAGCCACCCGGGAGACCACCTCCACCACGCTGAATTCGCTGGCCCGGCGCGGTCTGGTCCGCCTGGGGCGCCGCATGCTGGTGATCTCGTCTGTGGACCCCGTGCGCAGCGCGGCCCTCGAGCGCACCATGCACGCTGCCGGGAACTCGTAGGGGACATGCGGCGCAGCCGCGTTTTTACAAAACGAACCCAATCTGCCGGTTTCACAGCGTGCCTCACTTTCACACCCATGCTCAACGTAAGTGCAAGCACACAAAATACTTGCCTGCCGGTGGCCGGCGTGCAATACGCGCAGGGTATATGAGGTATCTCCGCTTCCTGCTGCTGTCCGCGGCATGCGTTTTCGCCATTCCGGCTCTGGCCGAAAACGGACCCGATCCGGATGGGGGGAACGCGGTGGATGAGACGAACGTCAACTCTCGTTACACCGTGGAAAGCATTGACGTCGCCGGACAGCACGATTACACGCTCAGCCAGCCGGTTCTGCAGCAGATCCACGGGCTGGTGGGGACCAGGCTGAATTTCGAGGCCCTGAGCAGCCTCGCGCGCGCGATCACCCGGGAAGTGCATGCGCGGGAAGTATCGGTTCGCGTGATGCGCGGGTCCGAGCCGGAGTACGTGCGGGTGATTCTGGACGTGAACGAAGGCCGCAGCCGGTTCGACGTCTCCATTCCGAAGTTCCTTTGGAACTCCCGGGAAGGCTGGACGGCGGAGGGCCAGGCCACCGGCACCCTCGGAAACAACTCAGTCTCGTTCGGCCTGTCCAGCAATGGGGACGATCTGCTGGAGCGATATGCCGGGTACAACGCGTCTTTCCAGCGGCGCTCGCTCGGCTCCGACAAGGTGAATTTCGCTCTGACGTTCGAGGACTACCATCAGGAGTGGAACCAGGCCACCATCGCCGAGGCCAGCGGTTCCCAGCCGCTGTTCCTCTATCGCAGCCGGCGGAATGTGGAGCCGGAGCTGACCTACCTGCTTTCGCGCGATCTCTCCTTCAGCGCGGGGGTCAGCATGGAGGCGATGCAGCCCGAAACCGCCGCGGCGCGGGAGAAATCGGCTAACTCGGTGACGGGCGCCGTCCGCTACCACAAGACCGTCGAGAGTTCGTCCCTGCATCAGGCGCTGGATGCCAGCTACAGCGTGCGCGTGGCGAGCCGGGATCTTGGTTCCGATTTCGTGTACACCCGACATCGGGTTAAGGCCCGGTACACGGCGGCGCACAACCGCCACTCCGTGGAGCTGGGTCTGGAGGGCGGGGCCATCGTCGGGACGGCGCCCATGTTCGAGCGATTCGCGCTCGGCGATTCCAGCACCCTGCGGGGCTGGGACAAGTTCAATCTCGATCCGTTGGGCGGAACCAGAGTGGTGGACGGATCGCTGGGGTACAAGTACCGCGCGGTGCGCGTCTTCTACGATACGGGAGCGGTGTGGGACCGCGGCGGGCGCGTGCAGCCGAAACAGTCTCTGGGGGCCGGGCTGGAAGGGAGCCCGGGCATCCTCGGGCATAATGAATTTCTGCTGGCTCTCGCGTTTCCGCTCAATCAGGGCCATGCGGGGCCGATGTTTGTCGCGGGTATGAACTTCTGAGTCTTTTGGCACGGTTAGGTACAGCCCGGCTGGCTGGGCGCGCGCTGCTTTTTGCCGTCGCGTGTACAGCGGAGCTGTATCCGATGCGCGTGTCGAACGAAGACCTGTACGTACTGCGGGTAAACGACGAGCTTCGAGTTTCCGCGCCCCGCATTCATTTCCTCTCCGGACGCCCGCTGGAGCGCCTGCACGACGGCGTGAGCGTGCCCTTCGATTTTCAGTTGACCCTGTTCAGTGGCACCCGGGACACGCCGTTTCGCCGCACCGTGGAGCGCTTTGTGGTCAGCTATGCTCTCTGGGAGGAGAATTTCAAGGTGGTGCGCGTTCGCGGCGCCCGCCGGACGGGGCTTTCGGCCAGTGGCGTGGAGCAGTGGTGCCTGGAAAACCTGGCAGTGTCGGCGGCGGGGATTCCGCCTGGCAACAGGCTGTGGGTACGGCTGGAGATCCGGGCGCAGGATTCGCCCGAGGGAGCCTCGGGGGGTGAAGACCCGGGCCTCAGCCTGAAAAGTCTGATAGAGCTTTTCGGGCGGCCGGCCGGGAATCCGCAGCACTGGACGCTGGACTCCACCGCGTTTCGCCTCGAAGATCTGGATCGTTGATATGCGGCGGCTGCGGACCCGGCTCATCTTCGCGTTTGCGGCGTCGACGCTGGCGCCGGTGGTCATCACTTTCTGGGTGTCGCTCTCGCTACTGGACAGCAGCCTCGAATACAACGCTATCCGCGAACTGGACGAGACTTCGCAGGCGCTGGCGCAAACCGGCCGCGAGTACTACCACGCCGCCTGCACGCTGCTGAAACAGCGAGTTGCCGAGAAGAAGGTGGAGGCGGTGGTGTATCCGGCGGTGCAGGCGGCCGAGTGGCCCGCCGACGTCCGCGACTTCCACGATGACGGCAAGGCGGAGACCTTCGTAACCGCGGGCAACGAGGGGGACCGGCTCGATTACCTGGTCCGGCGCGGCGACGACGTGCTGCGCTATTCCATGCCCCTCAATGGCGTGTCCATGGCCGTCTACAAGCGCTCGCGGGCGGTACTCGACCGGCTGGGCAATCCGCGCCGCGGGCTGTTCGGCGCGTTTCTGGTGATCGCCATCGCGGTGTGGCTGGCATCGCTGGCGGTGGTGGTCTATTGGGCGCACCGCATCAGTCAGCCGATTCGGGAGCTCACCGGCGGGCTTTCGGAAGTGGCTGGCGGCAATCTGGAATATCGTGTCACACCGTCCGGCGACGACGAGATCGGCGCGGCCGTGAGCGCGTTCAACCGCATGACCTCCGAGCTGCAGCACGCGCGTGACCGCCTGGTGCAGGCCACGCGCCTGGAAAGCTGGCAGGCGGTGGCCCGCAAGATGGCGCATGAGGTAAAGAACTCGCTGACGCCGATCCGGCTCACCATGGAGGAGATCGCCGCGCGCGGGAGCGGCAACCAACCGGAGTTTTTGCAGCAGGCCGCGCAGATCGTGGTGGACGAAGTGACGGCGCTGGAGCGGCGCGTGAGCGCGTTCTCGCAATTCGCCAGCGAGCCGCCGGTGTGCCCGGGGCCGGTGGATGTCAACTCGCTGCTGGAGGACCGTATCGCGTTTCTGCGCAAGTCGCACCCGGAGGTCCGCTATCAGATTCGGCTTGGCGACGACAGCCCGCTGGCGTTCGCGGATGAGGATCTGGTGCGCGGCGTGGTGACCAATCTGCTGGAGAACGCCGCGCAGGCCGCCCGCCCCGGCGGCAGCGTGCTGAGCATGACCGCCGCCGAGAACGGCCACGTGCGCATTGAAGTGCACGACTCCGGGCCCGGCCTGAGCGCGCTGGCGCGCAGCACGCTGTTCCAGCCCAGCATTTCGTTCAAGCAGAACGGCATGGGCCTGGGACTTTCCATCGCCCACAAAGGCGCGGTGCTTTCGGGCGGCGATATTCAGCTTGTTCCCGGCGAGCTGGGCGGCGCGGCGTTTCGCGTGCTGCTCCCTCGGGCCAAACAGGCGACATGACTCCCCGGCGAATTCTCGTCCTCGACGACGAGCAAAACATCTGCCGCACGCTGCGGCTGATTCTCGAGCACGAGGGATACGCGGTGGCGACCGCCTCGTCGCTGGCGGAAGCGAAAGGCGAAGCTCCGCGCGCCGACGCCATGCTGATTGACGTGCGCCTGCCCGACGGCAGCGGCATCGACTTTCTCCGGCAGGTGCGGCAGGTGGACGGCGAAACGCCGGTCATCATGATTTCCGGGCACGCCACCATAGCCGACGCGGTGGACGCGACTCGTGCTGGCGCGTTCGATTTTCTGGAGAAGCCGCTCAGCCGCGATCGCGTGTTGTTAACCCTGCGCAACGCGCTGGAGAGCTCCAAGCTGCGCCGCGAGAACGAGCGGCTGCGCGAGTTGACCGGGTCGGGGCCGCGCATGATTGGGGCGTCGCCGGTGTTCCAACGCGTGCTGGAGCAGGCCACCATGGCGGCGCGGTCCGACGCGCGCATTCTGCTGATGGGCGAGTCCGGCACCGGCAAGGAGCTGCTGGCCGCGCACGTGCATCGCGAGAGCCCCTTTGCGGACGGGCCGTTCGTGAAGGTGAACTGCGCGGCGATTCCCGGAGAGCTGCTGGAGAGCGAGCTGTTCGGCCACGAAAAAGGCTCGTTCACCGGGGCCGTCGCCGCGCGCAAGGGCAAGTTCGAGCTGGCCAACAACGGCACCATTTTTCTCGACGAGGTGGGCGACCTGCACGCTTCCTCGCAGGCCAAGCTGCTGCGGGTGCTGCAGGAGGGCGAGTTTCACCGCGTGGGCGGCGAGCAGGCCATCCGCGTCAGCGTGCGCGTGATCTCCGCCACCAATCGCAGCCTCACCGATCTGGTGGAGCAGCAGAGATTTCGCGAGGATTTGTACTACCGGCTGTGCGTGGTGCCCATTCGCGTGCCGTCATTACGGGAAAGGCCGGGAGATATTCGGCCGATGGCCGAGTATTTCCTCGAAGAGTTCTGCACGCGCAACAATTTTCGCCCGAAATGCATCGATGCGGACGTGTTTCCACTACTGGAATCGTGGCACTGGCCGGGCAATGCGCGCGAATTGCGCAACGCCATCGAGCGCATGGCCATTCTGACCGCGGGGAACGTGCTGACCCAGGAGTCGGTGCCGGTGGAGATTCGCATCGCCCTGGACGCGCCGCCGCCGTCGAATCTGAAGGAGACCCGCGCCACGGCCGAGCGCGAGCACATTGTGCGCGTGCTGGAGGAGACCAACTGGAACGTCTCCGGCGCCGCCCGCGTGCTGGGCATGGAGCGCACCAACCTGCACAAGCGCATCCGCGCGCTGGGCATCGTGCGCGGCAAGGTGCACGGCGTGGCGGAGTAGCGGAGACCGAGGTGAGCCTGCATACCCCGCGGAATCGGCGATTATGGCCGAGCGGCCGTGGGACAACTGCCGTACAGCGGACCAATCTGCACAAGCGCATCCGCGCGCTGGGCATGGTGCGCGGCAAGGGGTGCGCGACATAGAAGTGCAGATTACGCCGCCCGGCGCGCCTCCCAGTAGTCTTCGAATCGAGCGTTAAGCTGGCAGCATCGCAGAGCGACGATGGCGTTGGCGCCACGGACGGTCCAGAACAT
>Ga0326727_10006479_pt1 | contig 32098 bp, 27 predicted proteins | sample MB2enrmetagenome_FD_207643 | JGI IMG/M metagenome (GOLD analysis project Ga0326727, IMG submission 207643) | Lab enriched peat soil microbial communities from McLean, Ithaca, NY, United States - MB29MY | ecosystem: Environmental > Terrestrial > Soil > Wetlands > Peat | place: USA: New York...
GTAATAAAAACGATTCGTTCCGCCATCTCGGGGCGATGGCGGCAGATCCAATCGTGCACATCGGCGCCCGTGATTCCACCGGGCGTTCTGAAATCGGAGACAATGCCTCGAAAATCTCCGGCGGCCAGCAACTGCAGCCCCTGCGCGGCCGATGCGGATGAGACAATTTCATATCCGTGCCGTTCGAGCGCCGTTCTCAAAAACGCCAAAACGGAAGGCTCATCCTCGATCAGGAGGATTCTCGGCCTCGCAGCGGTCGTCCCGCTGTTTGCTTCGTTCATTGCCCGGCCTCTGCGGAAAGCAGTTCCATCCCCTTGTCGGCCACAGGAAGGCGAACGACAAAGGTGCAACCTGTACCCTCAGAATTGTTACTTGCAGCGATTTCCCCGTGATGAGCCCGGACGATTCCGTAACAAATGCTCAGTCCCAAGCCCGTTCCCTTGCCGACTTCCTTTGTTGTGAAGAAGGGATCGAAGATGCGATCGGGATGCAGAATGCCGGGTCCATTGTCGCGAAAGGCGATCGCGATGCGACCTTCCCCGTGCGTTGTGGTGACCTCGATCCTTCCGGGACGTCGCGTCTCCTGAACGGCGTCATACGCGTTGTTGAGGATGTTGAGAAAAACCTGCTGCAATTGCTGCGGATCGCCTACTACAAGCGGCAAGGTTTCGTCATAGCGTTCGGCCAGCTCAACGCCATGGTTCGAAAAATCGTATGCGCGAAGCTTGAGCGTCTGTCGAAGCACTGTGTTTATCTGCACCGGTTCCCGCTGCGCGGGCAATTGTCGCGCGAAGCTGAGAAGATTCTGGACGATCACTCGGGTCCTCTGCGCTTCCTGAAGAATGACGCGCAGTTCCTCCTTCGCAGGATCGGGAATCTCCGGGTTTTCGAGCAGCAAATCCGTGAAACCGACAATCGCAGCTAGTGGATTGTTCACCTCGTGCGCCACGCCCGAGACAAGCTGTCCCAGGGCCGCCATCTTCTCCGTGTGCATCAGTTTTGCCTGAAGATTGGCGGCATCGGTGATGTCTGTCATGACCACGACCACGCTGTTGATCTCGCCCGCCTCGTCTCGCATAGGGCTCAGGCTGATGGAAAACTGGCCGGTCGTGCCATTCCCTCGAAAGACCGGAACTTCGAGGTTATCTACCGCTACTCCCTTCAGCGCTCTTTCGAGACCCTCGGCCAGCAAAGGGCGGCGAGACGCAGGAATGATTTCGACCAATGGGTGGCCCAGCACATCTTGCTCGACGTACCCCGCCTCAAAACAACGACGGTTCGCATAGCTGACGAGGCCCGCCGTGTCGAGCACGAGGATCATGCTCTGCGTGTTGTTCAGGATGTTCTTATTGAAATCCCGTTCCCGGCGGTAGCGGCGCTCCGCTTCGCGGCGGTCGGTGACGTCTTTCAAGACATGGATCGTGCGCAGAGCGCCCTCACCTCCACCATGAATGCGCGAGGCCGAGACCAAGTAGGTGCGATCGCCCGCCTGATGGATAAACTCCTTCTGTGCCGAATTGGGAGTTCGGCAAAACGGACACCGCCCGGGTTGTTGGGGTGAGCCAAGGAGCTGCAGCTTGCCGATGTCCCGGCCAATCGCATCTACAGGACGGACCTTCAAAACGTCGGCAAGCGCTCGATTCAGTCGCTGCACGCGGCAATCGGCATCATGCACTATGATGAAGTCCGATATGGCGTCGAAATCCTCGACCCACTGCCTTCGCGATTCCTCGATCCGAGAGAACAAGCGAACATTTTCGAGTGCAACCGACGCGTGGCCTGCCAAAGCCTCTAACAAAAGCCGTTCGGTGTCGGAGAGGGAATGCCCCATATCGACAAGGCCTAGTACCCCCAACAATCCACCTTCGCTGTTTACTAGGCGGAGCAGGGTTATCTCACCCCACCCAAGGGATTCCGCTAACTCGTGGCCAAGCAGCCGCGAGACAGATCCGGAGCGCAAGTCATCCGTGGGAGCATTCGCCTTCTCGGCCAGCAGTCTGGCCAAACGTGATTGGGTGGTTGTATCCCATTTGTGACCAGGGCCTGCGAGCGCTGCGATCTGCCAATCGTCCTCGTTCACAAGCGCAAGAACGGCTGCCCGCGCCCCCAGCAGTTGAGCCGCTCGCGCAGCCAGACGTTTGGCAAACTCCTGCGTCCCCAGCGCCGGGTTGAGCTCAAGAGTCGTAGCTGAGAATTGAGTCAGGAGATTCTCGATTGAGCCATCGAGACGAATGAGAGGTTCGCGACTTTGTTTTAATGCCCGCATGAAGGGCCAGTGTTCGCGTGCGCGTCGCGAATACAATAAAGAGGTTACGGGGCAATCTCATTTTGAGTCAAGCGATGTGGCTGAACTGTTGCCCTAACTGGTAATCAGCCATTTGTCGCATCCTGAGACTCGCGCGGGCCTATGGCCAAGCCCGTGAGACAGTCATTCGCCCATTCTCCCTGGGCTTGAAACTTCACTCCTCATAATAACTTCTTCAAAATCAATTCATTAGAGCTAGGGTTGTTTAGTTAATCCAGCCCATGTAGAACGCTCTGATCATGGCATCCCCATTGCATTTTCCCCTGCGGGAATCTCCCTCGCGGGAGGTAAGAGGTCAATGAAAGCAGGATTCAAACTCATTAGCTTGGGATTGGCTTTGGTTCTGGGAGGAGCGGCAACGCTTCCGCCGAGAATGTCTGCCCAGAACGCCACGGAAGAGTCGGCTAAACGCAAGGTTCGGACCAGGGTTGCGCCAGAATACCCCCCCATCGCAAGGCAAATGCATCTTTCCGGCAAGGTCAAGATTGAAACGACAATCTCTCCCGAAGGCCGGGTAACAGGTACGAGGGTGATCGGTGGCAGCCCGGTGCTAGCCAGTTCAGCGGTCAAAGCAGTCAACGCGTGGCGCTTTGAACCCGGGCCAAAGGAAACGACGGAAATCATCGAATTCGAGTTTGACAGTCCGAATTAGCGCCCCTCCGAATGGCAGGGGCACATTTCTTTCTGAGGGCAGGGAGTGGAGGGTTTTCAAATGACGATTGGTAAGAAGCTCTATCTGGGATTCGGGGCCATCCTGGCGATTATATTGATCCTGTTCATGATCAACATCGCCACGGTGACGCGGGAGAAGAGTGCCCGCAATACGGCTTCCTCCACGCAGGAGGACGTGACAGCCATCGACAAAGTTCGTTACCAAGTGATGGAGAACCGGCTTTACCTTGGCAACTACCTCCTGAGCGGCGACCTGCGCGACGAAGACAAAACCAACAAGGGGATCAGCGACCTCCAACAACTCCTGAAAACTGGCGAAGCGAAGGCGAGTGGGGACAGTCTGCGCGCTTCCCTTTCACAGGTGGAGGACAACGAACGCAACTGGGCCGAGAATTTCGCAAAACAGATGATCGCCAAGAGACACCAAGTGGATTCAGGCGATGCCACTGTTTCCGATTTGCAGATCTTCTATTTGCAGCACGACCCCTCTGCCTGGGTGAATAAATCGGTCGGCGTGCTCGATGACGCCAAGAATGCTGTTCAAAGAGCATTCGACGATTCCAACCGATCGGCAGACACGGCCATGACGATCAGCACAGTCATTACGACGGCCGGGATCTTGCTCGCAGTCCTCTTGGGTGGAATGGTCGCTTTCTATACCGCGAAATCCATCAAGGAGCCGCTGTATCACTTGATCGACGTGGCGCAACAAATCGGGACGACGGGAGATTTGGATCAGGTGATCGAAATTCACCGCAACGATGAAGTCGGCACCCTCGCGGAGAGCTTCAACAAGATGATCTCGCATTTGAAGGAAATGGCCGGCGTATCCGCGGCGATTTCCGAAGGCCAGTTGTCCGTTGCTGTCCACCCGCGGTCCCAGCAGGACACGATGGCAAAAGCGTTTGCGCGGATGCTACAAGGTCTGCGCGACATCGTTCGCCAGGTACGGGACAGCGCATCCCAGGTGGCCAGCGGAGCTGGACAGATGGCGAGCGCTTCGGATGAATCGGCCAAGGTCAGCGTGCAGGCAGCTTCGGCCATCGATGAAGTGACGAGCACCATGCACGAAATGAGCATCAACGTTCAGAACGTCGTGAAAAACACGCAGGTCCAGGCGTCCAGCGTTGCGGAAACCTCTGCGTCGATCGACCAGATGGTCACATCGATTCAGCGCGTCGCCGACACCGCGAAACTTCTGGTCGATATCTCGCACCGTTCCCGCGAAGAGGCCCAGTTGGGCATGGGGACAATGGAAAAGGCCACGGAAGGCCTCAACCGCACCAGTCATGCCATCCAGTCCACTGCCGAGATCATTGACGTGCTCGGCCGTCGCGCGGACAACATCGGCAAGATCATCGAAGTGATCGACGATCTGGCCGAACAGACGAACTTGCTGGCGTTGAACGCAGCCATTGAGGCGGCTCGCGCCGGAGAGCACGGGCTCGGATTTGCCGTCGTCGCCGAGGAAGTCCGGAAGCTCGCGGAGAAATCGACACAATCCACGAAGGAAATCTCCGAGCTCATTCAAGGCATTCAGAAGGAAGCGCGAGAAGCCGTCGAGAACATGGAGCACAGCACCGCCATGGTCCAGGAAGGGTTGTCGCGCAATAAGGACCTCGGAACCGCGCTGGCCAAGATTTCCGATGTTGTCTCCGAGGTTTACAAGTTTTCGCAGGAAATCGGCGCAGCCACGATGGAGCAGTCCAGTGGTTCAGCGCAGATCGCCAAGGCCACGAATCGTTTGACGGAAATCACGCAAGAAATCAACTCCTCGGTGGAAGAGCAGGCTTCCGGAGCGCAGGCCGTGGTGCGAGCGATGGAACGGATGCGCGAACTCGTGCAGCAGTCAACATCGAGTTCCACCGAACTAGCCGCTGCTGCCGAACAGATGTCGAAACTCTCCCGGGCGCTGCTGGAATCCATGGATCGGTTTGTCCTGGATGACCGCAGCGGAGATAGCAGACGCTTCGGTTCTCGCCGTCTGACGACGGAGCCGGAACGCAACGCTCAGCCAGAGTATGCAGAAGCAATTCGATCCTGAGATCGGACAACGAGACCATGGACAAAGAAATCCAGGTCGTTGGCTTTCGAGTCGGACGCGAGACGTTCGGACTTCCCATTTCGATCGTTCGGGAAATCATTCGTGTCCCCGAGATCACGTCGGTGCCGAATGCGCCGGACTACATCGAAGGGGTGGTCAACCTCCGTGGACGGATCATTCCTATCGTCGACATGCGGAAGAGGTTCGGGGAGAAGTCGTTCGAGGCAACCAGTAAGAACCGGATCGTAGTCGTCGAGGTGGACAACCGCTCCGTCGGACTTATCGTGAATTCCGCCTCGGAAGTCCTGCGGATACCGCCGTCTGAAATCGAGGCGCCGCACACCGTTTTCCCCGAAGGCGAGATGGACTACATCACGGGCGTGGGGAAATTGAAAGGACGGCTCGTCATTCTGCTTGACCTGAAAAAGATCCTGCAAAACAGGGAGCTGCGCGGCCTGGAGGAAGCCGTTGATTCCGTTGCCGCCGTTCCCGTGGGCAGCAACGAAAGAAGCTCTTAGACCCTTCGCGGGAGCGACGACAACGAGGAATGAATGTCCACACTCACTACACAAGTCCCGCTTACTGAAGCCGAATTGAAGCTTTTGCAGACCCTGGTATACCAGGAATGCGGCATGTATTTCGACGAACGACGCACGCATTTCCTGCGCGACCGCCTGCAACGCCGTTTGAAAGCATGCCAGATGGACTCCTTCTACAGCTACTACCGGCTGCTCACAAGCCGCGAAGGCAAGCAGGAGCTCGTCGCTTTGCTCGAGAACCTGACCGTAAACGAAACGAGCTTTTTTCGCATTCGTCCCCAGCTCGACCTCTTTCAGAAAGTCGTGCTGGAGGAAATCCTGAGGCGGAAACAGGAACGGCGCGATTGGTCGGTGCGCATCTGGAGCGCAGGTTGTTCGACGGGACAGGAACCCTACACGCTCGCCATCATGGTTTGCGACGCGCTGGCCTACTACTACCTGCGCAACCCGTTGCCGTTCGAAATGCCGACTCCGAAGCCGCTGATCCCTCCCCCCTGGAAAGTCGAGATTCTCGCTTCGGACATCAATTACTCGGCGCTGCTTACCGCCCAGCAAGGCGTCTATAGCGAAACGCAAATGGAGACCGTGGATTACACCTGCCGCTTGCGCTACTTCGACAAAGTCGGCGACAAATATGCGGTTAAACAGTCTCTGAAAAACCTCGTTCAATTCGACTTCCACAATTTGAAAACGGAATACTTGCCGCAACGCAACGATGCGATTTTCTGCCGCAACGTGATGATCTACTTTGACGAGGCCGAGCAGAAGCGATTGATTGAAAAGTTCTACCGATGCCTCAATCCCGAGGGCTTCTTGTTCGTCGGCCACGCCGAGAGTCTTTTCGGGCTGACAACCAAGTACCATATGATTCACGAGAACAACGCGACGGTGTATCAGCGAATTGAGGGGGCGCAGTGAGCTTCTCCTCCGACGATCGCTCTTCCGAACTCCGCGACGTTTTCTTCGAAAGCGCCGCGGAGATTCTTCAGGGGATGAACGAAGCCGGCCTCGCTCTGGAGGAACGGCCGGGCGATGAGGAGAGCTTGCGTCGCGTGCGCCGGGCTGTGCATACGCTAAAAGGAGATTCCGCCGCCTGTGGTTTCCGCGAATTGAGCGAGCTGGCGCACGAGTTGGAAGACGTGCTCGTCCCCGAGCTGGCCAAGGAGAATACCGGACTCCTCGCTGAAGTCGTGCTCACTGCCGCGGACACGTTTCACGAAATCCTCGCGGCGTACCGCAGCAATCTGCAGCCACCGGCGGGCGGCGCTCTTCGGGAACACATTCACAGGTTGCTTCGCAAACCGGAAACGAAGGCGCCGAAATCCGAAGCCCAGGCGAAGTTCGATTGGACCGAATACGAAAAACTGATGATTGCCGAGGCCTTAAGGCGCGGCGAAAACGTTTTCCACATCGCTCTCACCCTCGATCCCGAGGCGCTTCTGCCCATGGCGGCATTCGAGCTGGTCCGAAAGGCGCTCCAAGCCTCGGGAAAAATTCTAGCCATTCATCCGGAAGGCGGCGCATCCACAGAGCCTATCGAATTGATCGAAGCGGCACTTTCCAGCGGCAAACCTGCCGAGTGGATACGCGAGCGATGCCGTGTGCCATCTGTCGTTGCAGGAATCTCGGTCGAGAAAGTGACGGCCCCGCAATCGAGTCCGCGGGATCTTCTCGATATTCTCATCGAATCCGAAGCAGCCGCTGTCTCCGCCGGCGTCAAGATCAAGGCCGCGGATCAGGCGGGGAGCCATGAAGGAGAAACCCACGAAGCGAGCGCGCCGGCCAGCCTCGCGCACGCTGCCGCGGAAAGCACGTTGCGCGTGGATGCAGGCAGGATCGATGCCGTGATGAATCTGGTAGGCGAATTGATCATCAGCAAATCCATGTTGCAGCGGACCGTTTCCGAATTCGAGCGCCGGTATTCAAAAGATCCACTGCGGGGACGGCTCTCGGATGCGGTTGCTTTCCAGTCGCGCGTACTGGGCGAACTGCAAAAGTCAGTAATGAAGATCCGCATGGTGCCGGTCGAACAGTTGTTTCGGCGTTTTCCGCGTGTTGTTCGCGATGTCGCCAAATCGCGAAAGAGAGACATCGGTCTCGAAATCACGGGACAGACGACCGACCTCGACAAGGGCATCCTGGATGATCTTGCCGAGCCCCTCGCGCATTTGGTGCGCAACGCTGCCGATCATGGAATCGAATCGGCGCAGGAACGCGAAGCCGCCGGGAAGCCTACGCGGGGCACGATCCGCCTGAATGCATATCATGAGGGCGAACAGGTGGTGATTGAGGTGTCCGACGACGGCCGGGGGCTCGTTCGCGACAAAATCGTATCGCGGGCCATCCAACGCGGAATGATCACTAAGGAAGAAGCGCTCCACCTGAGCGAGGCCGATGCTCTTCATTTGATTTTTACCGCGGGTTTCACCACGGCAGAGGAAGTGACGGAAATATCCGGCCGGGGAGTGGGTCTCGATGTGGTCAAGTCGGCGCTGGAAAAACTGAAGGGCACGGTCGAAATGAGGAGCGAGCTGGGCAAGGGCACGACGTTTCGGCTTCTGGTTCCGCTCACCCTCGCGAGCATTCAAGCCCTTTTGTTCCGCGTGTCGGGGCGCCTCTATGCCGTGCCCATCGCATCCGTTGTTGAGATTTCAAGAGTCGCGGTGGATGAAATCCATCGCGTCGATGACCGTGAAGTTTTTCAATTGCGCGAGCAAGTCTTGACTCTCGTCCGCTTGGATCGGTTGGACCGGCTTGTGGCACAACCCATAGCTGAAAAGGCGAAGCGCATTTACGTGGTAGTGATCGGCGCGGGAAGCCGGAAGTTCGGCCTGGCAGTGGACAGCCTGATGGGAGAAGAGGAACTGGTCATCAAGGCGCTCGAAGACAAGCTCGTGAATTCTCCGCTCGTCAGCGGCGCTTCGATACTTGGCGATGGAACGGTTGTGCTGATTTTGAACATCCCGGCAGTGGTTTCGTTTCTCTCGAGAATCCCCGCGTTGGGGGCGACGGCATGATCCAGAAGATTCGCGTCCTCGTGGTGGATGATTCGGCGCTCATGCGGAAACTGATTCCGCAGGTGCTGCAGCGCGATCCTTCCATCGAAGTCGTGGGAACGGCGATGGACGGGTCGCTGGGATTGAAGAAGATCGAGGAACTGCGGCCGCAGGTCGTGACTCTCGATTTGGATATGCCGCGCATGGACGGAATCGAGATGCTTCGCGAGATCACCCGCAAACACAGGCTTCCCGTGATCATCGTCAGCGCGCATACCGAGAGAAGCGCGACTCTGACCTTGAAGGCGCTTGCTCTCGGCGCATTCGACTTCGTGGCGAAGCCGCAGGATGCCGCGTCAGGGCACCTCGATCAGATCGCCATCGAGCTTGCGAAGAAAATCAAGGCCGCGGCGGGCTGTGGCACTCCCAAAATGATCATGACGGTGCCCTCGCCGAGACAGAAAGAATCGCGAGCGTCTTCGTTGCAGCAATCCTGGCCCTCGTACGTTGTCGCCATCGGCGTTTCAACGGGCGGGCCGAACGCGCTGCAGTACCTTTTCTCACAGCTTCCGGGAGATTTCCCTGGCTGTCTTTTGGTTGTGCAACACATGCCGGAAGGTTTCACGGACATGTTCGCCAAACGCTTGGATGAATCCTCCGCCATCGAGGTGAAAGAAGCCCGCTCGGGAGACTTGTTGCTGGCGGGTCGCGCGTTGGTCTGTCCGGGAAATAGGCACATGAAGGTGCGACGAGCGGAACACGGTGACATCGCCGTTCTGGTTGATCAGCCGCGAGTCAATGGTCACCGTCCTTCCGTGGACGTCTTGTTCAATTCGGTTGCGTCGGAATTCGGAAGCAGAGCCATCGGTGTCCTCATGACTGGAATGGGCGACGACGGCGCCCTGGGTCTGGGCGCAATCCAGGCCGCGGGTGGTGTGACGATCGCGCAGAGTCCCGACACCTGCGTTGTCGACGGCATGCCGCGTGCTGCAATCGAACGCGGGTTTGCCGCGCGGATCGTTTCGCTTCCCAGCCTTGCAAGTGTTTTGCAGTCCAAGTGCGTGCCGGATCGGTCACCCACCGAACCGGTCGCGGCAGGGTCGCCTGCGAACGAATCTGCCGCGGAAGGGGCTTCGCGAAGGAGAGAGTCATGAAACAATTTGAAGCATTAACTCGAAAGAAAGACAGCCAGCCGGTGCGCTATCTGATAGTAGACGACTCCGTCTTCGCGCGGCGCAGCCTCGCTAAGATGGTCGAGTCGTTCGGCGGCCAATTGGCTGGCGAAGCCGGCGATGGCTACACAGCCATCACGGAGTACAATCGCACAAACCCCGACATCGTCTTGATGGACATCACGATGCCGCAGATGGAGGGGATTGAAGCGGTTGACCGCATCGTCCAGGAGCATCCCGACGCGCGCGTCGTGATGGTCTCTTCCGTCGGCTATCAGGACAACATTCTCGCCGCGCTCCAGAAAGGTGCGCGTCATTTCGTCCAGAAGCCGGTGAAGCCCGAGGCTCTTTACGAGATCATTCGTTACGTTCTGAACGACGATGGCGTGACCGCGACGGTCGGCGCGGAAGGGGAGATCTCGCGATGAGGATGGACTTAATCCAGCCGTTCATTGACTCGCTTGATGCAGTTCTCGCCGAGATGATGAAAGCCCCGGCGAAGATTGTGGACCTCACGATGGAAGAGGAAGGCTATCGACGCAAGGGTCTCGCCGCGGTCGTCACGTTTCGCGGACAGATCGAAGGACGCATCGTTCTCGACATGGAGCCGAGCGCCGCGACACAAGTAGCCAGCTACCTTGCGGGAAGCGATGTGGACCCTGCGGAGCCAATCGTGCCGGAAACGGTTTGCGAGCTTGCCAACATGGTGATCGGAAACGCCGTCACGCAGCTTAACGACCGCGGCTTCCAATTCAAGGTCCGCCCGCCCGAAGTCCTCACCGAGGAGCAGGGCGCGAAATCCGGGCAAGATTCCGAAGCCACGATCCTGTGCTTTGAGACTCCTAGCGGCAACGTGCATCTGAACATCGCAATGCACTACCACGCGCGACGCGCCAGCGAACGCCGGACTGCCCCGGCGGTGAACTAAGTCATCGCCCAAGCGACTCCGCGACGCGGAAGTTTCACCGGGCGCGCGGACCGATCTTGCGATATTCCGTTCCGTGCCGGAACAAACCCGCCTTGGGAATTTCCTCCGAATAAATGACGCGCGCCGGGAGAAAAATGTTCGCTGAATCCGGCGCATACGGAACAGCCACTTCGATCAGCGTCTCGGCTTCATAGCGCCGCCTGCTGCGAAAACACATGCCGAGCGGCGAAATATCTTCGCAGACCGCCAGTTCGTCGTCCGCTCCAGCTTGCCGGATACAAGCCGTGAGGCGCGTTTTCAATCGCGTTCGCTCGCGCGCTCTGCGGTCTCCGCTCTCCGGAATATCGCCCTCCGCACTTGCCGCGCGCCGTTTGCGACTCGCCTGGCCGGCGATCTTTTTCACGTCTTCATGGGGCGCCTGCGTCCAGATGCTGGGAACGCGGCACGTTTTGCAGTGGCGCGCCGTCCCTCGGTTCGCTTCGAACCCGCGAAGCTCTATTTCGTTGAGGTAAACGACCTCGCGTATGCCGCAGTAGGTGCATTCGAGCAGCATCCGCGCGACAGCTTCCGGCGTTTGCGCGACGGCCGGGAATTCCACTCCCCAAAGGTCGGTGGCGTCGTCCAGAATCTCGATCCCGTAAAGGTAACCGTCCTTTTGCCGTCCGAATTGCCCGACCACGCGGACCATGCCCTGCCGGTGCGTCTCGCTCGGGGCCTGCCTGCGAAGATGAATCGTTTGATCGGGCGCCAGGTCCATCCCGCCAACAATGACGGCGCCGGTACGATTGATCAAAAGCGTGGTGGCAGGTTCCTTGAACTCTCTGCCGTGAATGTCCCTGCCGGAAGCTTCCAATAGCAATGTCAGCGAAACGCGGTCGCTGCGACGCTCCCCCGCCGCTTCCATAGGCCCCTCCATACCAGCGTGAACTCCCCCGCCGTCAAGATAGCATACCACTCCGGCTCGCTGCCCCCCTTCCTGTGCCCTGTTCCTCATCCTTCAACTGCTGATCCGGCGAGGATCGGCATTCCGAGTCGTCTGCTGTGTCAGACGAGGAGGAATCTCACTTGCCTCTGCCTTTCCATCCGTCTCTAGCGCCTTCTCGTAAACAGAAATTCTAGAATTGCGGACAAAGTTGTGTTAGTGTCTTGGCAATCTTGCCATATGTATTCGCCCCTGGGAGAAGTGTTGCGGCTTGGAAATTTCGTTTCCTGAGGCAATTTGAGTGTAACTGGAGTTCGGCAGTGGGGCTCCCGTGGCAAACAAATCCCTGATCGCGTTTGCGATGCAGTGACATTGCGAGGCGGAATATGATGCGAAAGCCTGACGACGAAGACAAGTTCCGGATGCTTTCCAGGCTGCAGGTGGCGGCACTCATCGGGGTGGCCTTCATCATCGTGTATTCACTGCGATTTTGGCGAACAGGGGCTCTCGCCTCGATTATCGGAGTCGGAATACTGGCGGCAGGCGCGTTCCTTTTGACTGGCTTCCTGCTGGGCTTCATATTCGGGATACCCCGAACGTCGAAAGATTCCGGCGGGCAATCGCCTGCCGGGTCCGCGCCGGGCGGAACTCCACCAGACGCCTCGCATAAGAACGCCGTAGGGGCGGGCAACAGCGGAATTGAACCGAACAGCAACCTTGTGGAGATTTCGGACTGGCTGACCAAGATCATCGTCGGCGTTGGTTTGGTCCAGTTGAATAGGATCCCGGGCAGAATTCAAGACCTTACAACGTACATAGGAAATGGCCTTCGACCCTGCGATTCGGAGATGTGCAGGCAGAGCAGCGAAGCCTTTGCGCTTGGAATCATCCTTTTCTTTTTCTGCGTGGGATTCTTGATTGGCTACCTTTGGGCTCGTCTGTATCTCCCCTATGCCTTGGCTAAAGCACAGTCCGCGACGCAAGTCGACACGGGATGGACCTACGCGGATTGGGCCGACCAGGCGTACGACGCGGGAGATTACGACAAAGCAAACCATTGGATTGATATGGCTCTTCAAACGGATCCGTCCAACGCAAAGTCTCACCTGTTGAAGGGGATGATTCTGAAGAAACGGGCCCAGAAGCCGGGGAAGCCAGTGGACAAAGGACTTCTGCAGCAGGCTTTGGACGAGGCCACCAAAGCGGCGAAGCTTAAGAAGGACTTCGCAGCGGCGTTCTACAACATCGCCTGCTACAAAGCCCTTCTCGGAGGAGCAAAGGCGGAGGTTCTGGAAAACCTCTCTCGCGCTTTTGAACTGAACTCAAATCTAAAGGCCGATGCATCCGGCGACGATGACCTTGCAAGTGTCCGTGATGATGCTGATTTTAAGAGACTTACAGCTTAGGAGACTGCAGAGGATTGACATCCCGGCAGCGGGATGGTATCCATATCAATAGAGGCCGAAACTCCATGGAAGACACAAAGAGAACAGCTCCTCCCGTACGCCCTTGATTTGAGTTGCTGGCCTGCCTGCGGTGGCTCACTGCGGACAATCAGTAGGTCCGCCCGTTTGGGCTCTGATTACCCTACCGGTTTGGATTACAGCTAGGAATCCGTGTGCCCTTTCCTGCCTGTTGTCGAAACTCTCCATGCCCCAAATTCCCTGCCTGCGCCTGGTGACAGGAAGGCGCGCGCCTTCAAATTCGCAGGCTCCGCGGATAGAATAGTCCCAAGCCATTTTCGACTGGCGCAACGGCATAATCCAAACACCCTGGTAGGCAAGGACCTAAGTTGCTTCTCCGATCCATCATTTTGAGACTTCCGTGCGTGTTGGCCGCGCTGATTTTTGTTCCGGCGGCACATGCACAGGGCGTGCACATTGAAGGCAAGATTCGTGATGCGACGGGGGCGGCGGTGCAAGGCGCACAGGTTGAATTGCGCGCAAATGGATTCTCCGCGACGGCGCTCACTGATGCGGCAGGCAAGTTTGCATTCGACCACGTTCCCGAAAGCTCCGGAACGATTGTCATCATCGCAAAGGGATTCGAAAACGCCGACCAGAAATGGCATGCGGATTCAAGCGGTGTGGCGCGCATCGAGGTTGTTCTGGCCATCGTGCCCAGCCATCAGCAAGTGATCGTGACGGCGGCGCGCACTCCGACCCGGCTGAGCGATTCGCCGCAGAGCGATATCCAGCTTACGCGCGAAGACCTGCAAGCAACGCCCGCGCTCACGCTGGACGACTCGCTGCGGCAAGTTCCCGGCTACAGCTTGTTCCGCCGGTCGAGCAGCCGCACGGCAAATCCGACGACGCAGGGAGTTTCGTTGCGGGGACTTGGCGTCAGCGGAGCGAGCCGCGCGCTCGTCCTCGAGGACGACATCCCGCTAAACGATCCCTTTGGCGCGTGGGTGTACTGGGACCGCGTGCCGGCGGAATCCGTTGCCAGCGTTGACGTCTCACAGGAAGGTGCGTCGAGCCTCTACGGCAGCGATGCGATGGGAGGCGTGCTTGAATTCCGCACGCGCGCCGCCCAGCCCGCCGGAATCTCGCTGGAAACTTCCTACGGCAATCAGAACACGCCGGACCTTTCGATTTCCGCGGGCGGCCAAGCCGGACGGTGGGAGTCCACATTTGGCGGCGAAGTTTTTCACACGGATGGCTACATCCTCGTTCCGTCTGCTGACCGGGGCACGGTGGACACGAACGCGGGTTCCGAGCATGGCACCGCGGACATGATGATCGGAAGAAAAATCGGCGCGGCCAGCGAGGTCTTCGCGCGCGGCTGGTACTTCGACGAGGCGCGCAACAACGGAACGCCGGTTCAGACGAACGACACGCGGCTCGGCGAGGGCGCGCTGGGCGGGAATCTGCAACTCGGCGGCGCCGGCACGCTCACGCTGCGCTACTACGGCGACGGCGAAACGTATCATCAGAGTTTTTCTTCCGTCTCCACGACGCGAAACACGGAAGCGCTGACGGATTTGCAGACGGTCCCCGCGCAGGAAATGGGAGGGTCGGCTGTGTGGTCCCGCGCCGCGGGAAAGCGTCAGACGCTCGTGGCGGGATTCGACGAGCACGAAGAAATTGGCCGCAGCAATGAGATGCTGTTCTCTGGCGGGAGCAACACCTCGGATGTCTCCACCGGAGGCCATCAGCGCACCGCTGGCGTGTTTGGCGAAGATTTGATCCAGGTTGCGCCGGGCTGGCTCGTGACAATGAGCGCGAGGTTCGACAATTGGCGCAACTTCGATGCGTCAACAATCTGTACCCCCATCACGCAACCTTGCCAGCAAGCGAGCATAACGTACCCCGACCGCAGCGAGAATGCGTTCAGTCCCCGGATTGGCGTGGTCCGCCAAATGAATTCGCACGTTTCCTGGTCTGCCGCAATCTATCGAGCGTTTCGCGCTCCAACATTGAATGAACTCTACCGGTCGTTCCGGCAAGGCAACGTGTTTACCGAGAGCAATGCGGACCTGCGCGCTGAGCACTTGACAGGCGGCGAAGCCGGCGTGGACGCTAACGGATTCCATCATCGGCTGGAAGTGCGTGGAACGTTTTTCTTCAACGAGATCATCGATCCGGTCGCGAATGTCACGCTAACTATCACGCCGTCGTTGATCACGCGCCAGCGAGAGAACTTGGGGCGGACGCGCGCGCCAGGATTTGAAATCGACGCCGCCACGCATCTCACCAACCGTCTGCAACTCTCCGGCGGCTACCAGTATGTCGATGCGGTTGTGACCAGTTTTCCCGGGCAGACACCCTCGCTCGTGGGCCTTTGGATCGCACAGGTGCCGCATAACGTCTTGACGTTCCAGGCGCGCTACACGAATCTCTCGCGCATTTCAGTTTCGATGAGTGGGCGCATGGCCGGAATGCAGTTCGACGACGATCTGAATCAGCATCTTTTGGGCCGTTACTTCGTCATCGATGCGATGGCATCGCGCGAGTTCGCGCACGGAGTGGAGATATTCGCCGCTGTCGAGAATCTGTTCAACGAGCAGTACGCGACCGCGGCAACGCCTGTCCCACAGCTTGGCCTGCCTATCGCCGCGCGTTTCGGCTTGCACTTCCAGTTTCCGCGGCGATAGAGACGCCGTCGAAGCGAAGCTCAATGTGCCGAATTGAGGTCAGGCGGGGGATATTCGGGGAGCTTGGCGTTTTTCTCGTCGGTGCGCTTCACTTCGAGTTCGTCGAACAAAATGGACGGGCTGATTACGGTGGAAGGGATCATGCCTTCGCGATTGCTGACGAGTGGATCGTTTCCTGCAGCAATGAGATCGCTTCGCAAGGTACGCGCATCCAGCTCGTCAAACACAGCCCCGCGCACGAGTTCTTCGTGGCCGTCTTTCTCGTAAACGCGATAAAGCAAGCGTGGATTGTAGCCGGCGAGTGTTTCCACGTAGTAGCCGAAGGGCTTGCCTTCCTGACGGCAAAGCTCGATCAACTTCTTCTTCATCTCGTCCGGAGGCATAGGGTCCTTGGGTTGCACAAACAAATTGCCGATGGCGGGTGTGGGAGACATGGCAGGCGCGGCGCGTCCGTGGCCGTTCGATTCCGGAAAATCGCGAATTGGTTCGCGTCCAATAAGATAGTTCACGAGAACGCCGTCCTGAATCACAGTTACCTTGGCGGCTCGCACACCTTCTTCATCCATATCGTAGCTACCGGTCAGGGTCTTCCCCTGGAAAGCTTTCATCGTAGGGTCGTCTATCACCGACAGGAACGTCGGCAGGACGCGGCTCTTGTACGCCGACGCGAAGTCTCCCGTCGTGCGCGCCGATTCGCCGGGTTTGGGCCGGTTCCCCAAAACGTTGCCGCCGATCATCCCGGCAAAAATGTCGGTCGCCGCATCGGAAGAAAACATCACCGGGCCGCGATATTCTTCCTCAACGACGGGAGCCTCCCGGAGAGTCTTCAGCGTGGCAATCATTTTTGCCGTGTCCGCCAGAACCTGATCCGCCGAGGGCATTTCCTTCAGATTGGCCATGATGTAGTAGGGAGAGCGCTCCAGGCGCATGCCGTCTTCCGCTTGCGTCGACCCGTTAAGAACGAGCGCATACATGGCATAGCCGTCGCGAGTCAGCGTTCCTTCCGTGTTCACAAAATACTGATTCACGGCCTGGAATCGGAGGGACGCGGAAAGGTGTTGGATTTTCGGATCGGTGCGGTAGAGCGCCGTGGCTTTCTCGATCAATTGCGTCCACGGCTTCGAGTCGAACTCGAGTTTCGCGAGCGGTCCTATCGACTGCAACGCGGGAGCATGCGCAAAATCGTCGAACGGCTGATCGGCTACGTATTGCCGGAGCGTCGCTTTCTTCATCGCCAACGCTTCGCTGGCGGATTTGTAAGCGCGGTCCGTGGCCATCCACAACTGATGCCGCAGCGCAATAGGATCGTTTTCGAGCGGCGCGAGGTCCACGACGCCCATTCCCTGCCCATAATAACTGTCTTGCTTGTAGTCCCCGACGCGCACGACGACGCGCAGGTTGCGAACATGAAATCGCTGGTCCTGACGCAACGCGCCGAATGCGCTCTCCGCCTCATAAGTGTCCGTATCCGATAGCCTGTACTCGATGTAGTACGGCGCGGGCACGTTGTCCATCTTGAGTTGCGCCTTCGAGCGATCGAGTTCTTCGCGCATCGCCTGCAAAATCGCATCCGAGGATGCATTGGCCGAAACCGAGGAAACTGGCGCGGGATCTTTCTGCTGAGCCGCACAGGGAAACGCACACAGGTCAAGTACAAGCAGGAAAGCCAGGAACGCCCCGAGATTTGAAATTCTCACCTGAGTTTTTCTCATGGCCTGGCTCCCGCCGGAGGCGCTGCGCTCGCGGCTACGGGTGGAGTGGAGTTCTCGAATCCGGGCGGAGGCAGAATGGGCGGCCGCTCGGTTCCCTTGTGTCGTTTCTGAACTTCGATCTCGGAAAAGAGCATCGCCGGAGCGGAGGCCGAAACAGGGACCTGCCCGGATTCCGCTCCGCAAACGCCGTTGAACACCTGGAGCGTGTCTCCAGTGAGGATAATGTTGTTGAGCGAAAGGAGCGGAGTTCCCACGATATCCACACCACGCACAAGCTCATCCGGCTTCCCGTCGGCGTACACGCGCCAGACCATGACGGGAATTACCTGAAAGGCTTGCGGCAGAGATCGCTGGGTGAGCGTGAATCCGCCCTGAATGTCCTCGAAGTAAAGCCCGTAGGGCTTGCCCTGTTTTTTGATCTCTTCGATGAATTTCTGGCGCAACTCCGAATCCTTCACTGCATTCGTCGACGTCACGATCAAATTCCCCTGACGGCCCGTGGGCATCAAACCGGGCTGACGGCGTCCGTGCCCATTCGAATGGCTGAAGTTCGTGATGGGCATGCGCGACATCAGGAAATTCTTGAGGATGCCGTTTTCCACGGCGACCACGCGCGCCGCCGGAACGCCCTCATCGTCAAAATCGTAAGTTCCCGCCAACTTGACTCCATTGAGTTCCTTGATCGTCGGGTCATCCACCACAGTGAGAAACGCGGGAAGAACTTGCTGGTTCACTTTCTTCGTGAACGTCTGTCCCTCCCTTTCATCGCGCTGGCGATGGCCTTCGAGGCGGTGTCCCAGTACTTCGTGAAAGAAAACCGCGGCTGCGCGCCCGGAAAGCAAGGCCGGACCCGCGTACGGTTCCGCGGCGGGCGCTGCGCGCAACGCTTTCAGATCCGCAGCAATTTTGTCCACCTTCGATGCCAACTCTTTCTCGGAAGGAAATTGGTCGGGTGAAGCCGCCTGAAAGGATTCAACCCGCATCAGGTCCATCCCATCATCGGCGCGAGTGTCCGCTTGAATGATCAAGCGGCTCACGGAGCCGGGCCGGACCAGGGCTGTGCCCTCGCTGGTGGCAAGAAGGGTGCGCGTGGCATTCGTTTGGAACATGACGATCGAGCCATACACCTCCGGATACTTGCGAAAACCGGCCGAGAGGCGCCGGAGGCGTTCCTCCCAGACTTTCTGGTCATACGATATGCGCACACGACTTTCGTCGAGATGAGTTTGCGGCGGCTCCTGCGAAAAATCCGGCGACTTGTCTTCCTCCTCGGATTGGACAGCCTGATTTGTTTTGACCTTCAAGAACGCGCCGGAAGCCTGCTCATATTCCCGGTCGGTGAGCTGCCACAGAACGCGCGAGGCGGCATCTTCATCATCGTTCAAGGGAAGCGTGCCGGAACTGATTCCGGAGCTGCGGCTCTGGTTGTGAGCGTTGTCGAGAGCGGGCGAGCCCACGCGCATCATCACGTCGGCGAAGCGCCTTTGCACGTGCGTGGAGAGAATAAGGCTTCCGCTCGTAGCCATGATTCCGGCGGAATCGGTGTCCGCCACGGAATAACACAAGAAGTACGGGGCCGGATCCGATTTCACAAGGGAGGTCGTGGCGCGCTTCAATTCGCGCTGCATCGCTTCGAGCAGCTTATCCGCAGGAGGCGCGGAAGATATCGCGCCCAGCGGAATCGCGCCGAGGATAAGAAGAAATAAGAGAGCGGGTCGTCCAAATGTTCTTTTCATTGGAATGGTTGACGCTCCAACAGCATTGTCAATCTAGCATACTCGACGCGCGGAGTGTGGGAGTCTTCTCGGAGGATTTGACAGTAAGAGATGCTCAGGCGAACACCCTCTTGCGTTTCAGAACCCAGGGACATGCGGCTACAAACCCCGCGATAATCGCCCACAGTAATGCGAGGAACAACAGGTCGTGACGGTGCAGGAGGTCAACGAAACCCTGCAGGTTCAGCGCGACCATTATGCGGCGGAAGTTGAGAATCGCGGTCATCACCAGGAAGAGAGTAGGAAACGGCACCCATACCGCACGTTCAGAATTGAACGCCAGCGAGATTGCCACGAAGAATGCATTGTTGAGCCAATGAAACGTGAGGCCGGCAAGTACAAGGTAGATTGTCAGACTGGGGGCAACTTCAATCCATCCGAGTGAGTGACCTCCGCCCCAGAGAGCCAGCAAGAGGCCCGTGTTCAGGCCCACGAGCAGAAGATTGACTCCGAACTTGGCCATCACGATTTCGCGGGTGGAGACCGGGAGCGTCTTGATAAACATGAGCGCGCGGTTTTTCTCTTCGGCGATCATCGTGCGGTAGCAGATCAGGAAATCTCCAATGAGCGCCACGCCATGCAGGAGGCCGAAGGCGACACCAGGCATATGCGAGGGCATTTGCAACGCATAAGCGAAATAGCCGCCAAGTTCCATCAACATGAGAGGGAAGACGAAATTGCGCTGCAGCCGGAGATCTTTTAAGATGAGGCGAATGATGTTCATTTCACCAGCTCCAAGTAGTATTGCTCAAGTCTCCATGACGATCCCGTCATGCAGCGAAGAGCGGCAAGACTTTCATCAGCGAGAACACGTCCCCTGTCGACGATGATCACCCGGTCGGCAATCTGGTCCACTTCGTGCAAATTGTGCGTGGAAAAGAGCACCGCCGTTCCACCTTCGTGAGCGGCCCTTTGCAGCAGCTTCAGAACTTCAACGCGAGCGCGAGGGTCCAGACCGGATGTCGGCTCGTCCAGAAGCAGGACTGCCGGCTCGTGCGAGAGAGCAACCACAAGACTGACCTTGGTGCGCATACCTTTCGACAACTGCCCGAGCTTTTTGTCCTCGGGCAGGCTGAGTGTCTGTAGCAACTGCCGCGACAGTCCCTTGTTCCAGCCGACATAGAAGGGCGATACGAAGTCGCAGAATTCCGCGACGGTCATGCCGTTGTAGAAGAAACCCTCCTCTTGAACAAAACCGATGCGTTGCTTGAATTCTTTTTCATCTAGCAAATGATCGAGATCCCCAAGGCTGACGCGGCCGAAGTCTTTGCGAACGATTCCCATAATTAGGCGGAGAGTGGTCGTCTTGCCGGCGCCGTTGTGGCCAAGCAGAGATGTCACGTTGCCCGGCTCGACGCTGAACGAAATCCCATCCAGTTGGAAATCGCCCAAGCGCGCGCCTAGGCCATCTACAATCAGCGTATCTCGCTGAATTGAGGCTGCGGTCATCGTTCCTGTCACGATGGCTCCCTTCACTAAAGCCCTGTTGTCCGCAAGCGGCGACGCGAGAGGAAGTACAGGATCCAAAGAATCGCAGCCCCGAACCACGCGGCGGCTGCCAGCCCTGGCTGGTCGCGCACCAGGAGGAAACTGAAATGCCCTTCGCTGAATACAAAGGAGAAGGGGAACCCAGCCATCATCAGCGCCAGAGCCATCAACCATTTCTGGCGCTCCATCAGCGTTCGCGTTCTAACCAGGGTCCGCAATTCGTGGTCCGCGGAAGGTGCGCCGGCAGGCTCCAACAATTCACGCTGGGCGCTGAATTCCCTCTTCTGCGCCTCAACGACGCTCGAGAATTCGGGATTCTGCCGCAGGAATTCCTCTATCAGGTTCGCCGTATCCGGACTGGCTTCTCCCGAAAAATAGAGGGGGAGAAGATCCATAACCACGTTCTCAGTTACATTCATTTTCGTGTCTCCTGAGTGATGCGCCATTGCGCTAACTTAAGGCGGACTCGGTGAATCCTGACCTTCACCGCGGGCAGCGATAATCCCATTGCGTCGGCTATCTCCTGGTACGACCATCCCTCCTGAACGCGCAGCAGCAACACCGTTCGATCCACCTCCGGCAACTGCTGGAGCGCTCCGAGCACGCGGTTCAACTCTATGCGTCGCGCGGCATCTGCGTACGGATTCGCGGTGGAATCGGGGGTTGTCTCATCCAATTGCGTCTGCTTTGTCCCGCGGCGCAGCCTTTCGAGATAGCAGTTGCGTGCAATCGCGAATAGATACGACTTGGCTGTGGCCGCCCGGATTCTCCCGGTCGCATTCCAGGCCCGCACGAACGCCTCCGACGCGATGTCTTCAGCCTCCGCGTGATTGGCGCAAAGGTAGAGCGCGAACCGGTACACGTCCCGGGAGTAGTGCGCGTAAAGCTCCTCAAAGTAGGTCATTCGCAATCTCGTTAACAATATGGACCAGGAGGGGAAAAGTTACATCTGGCAAGGAAACACATTTGGCCGACTTCTTTAATCCGTCCACGGCAACAAGGTCACATTCCGCGACAACTCATGGATGTCCAGTAATTTGCGCGCGCTCCGCGCAGGATTATTTTTTTGGCGGCAATTTGGGTTTCTTCGCCTGCTTGAATTTCGCCAACTGCTTTTGAAGGTCGTCGCGGTTGGGTGCCAGGGCAAGCGCCTTCTGCTCGGTAGCGATGGCGTCGTCAATCCTTCCGCTGACGAAGTAAGCTTCCGCCTGCGTGTCCATAATGTTGGGATCGTTCGGTTTCGCAGCGACCGCACGGTTGGCATAATCCAGGGCCTTTCGCGGGTTGCGAAGCGCCGACGTGGTGGTCGCAAAGAACCATGCGGTGTTGTTCAGGACTTCGGCATTCGTCGGGAACAAGCCGGAAGTGCTCTCATAAGCGTTCGCTGCGTCTTGCCACAAGCTGGCAAACTCGTAGCACTTTGGCCACGAGACCTGCGCATCTTCCAGCATCAAGGGGGACACGTCCACCGTGTTCAGGTGACGTATCACTGCCTCGAAGCTTTGGGCGGCCTTTTTATAGTCAACCGGGTCCCAAAGGTAGGCGTGCGCAAGCCAATAGTAGGCTCCGGGATTGTCGGGAGACAGCGCCAGCCAATCCTGTGCATAGGTAATGATGGAATCGCGATCGCCACGTGCGTTGGTGGTCTGCTCAAGACATGAGAGGGCGCGCGTATTATGCGGGTCGCTCTGGAACACACTGCTGCAGAATATATCTGCCCCTGCGAAATCTCCAAGCTTCATCCCCAACTCCGCGTCGAACAACATACTTTGCGGTGACATATTGGGTCCAGCGTCCTTGGTTGCCTTATCGAGCTGTTCGCTCAGATTCCCGAGTTCCTTGTCGGCGGCGGCCTTGTCGTCAGCGGACATGATGTTTACGGGCGCGGACTCTCCCGCCAAGTTCGAGTGATTCAGCGCAATCACCAGGTCACCGCGGCGAGCGTAAAGAATGGCCAGTTGGGCGTGTGTCGCCACGTCATTGTCTCTGTCCGCCTCGTAATACAAAATCCTCTCGTCGGCAGCGATGGCGTCATTGACGTAATTGTGATTAGCGAAGACGCGCGCGGCTTCTCGATTGGCATCGATGTTGCGCGGATTAAGGGCTACGGCTGTTTTGAATTCGGTAAACGCTCCATCATGGTCTCCACTCGCATCGAGCAGTTTCCCGAGATTGTAATGGGAATCTGAATTATTGAAGAGGCGCGCGTCCTCACGCGCGCTGTCCAATTGTTCCTTTGTTGGGGCATTTCCAGCCGGTGCGGAGCGACCAGCCACCACAGCGATCGGAGGGTGAAGGGCAAACACGTGGAGGCTGCCGACAATCTGGTCAACCCCGCATTCGTCAGTATGGCCCGCACAATAATCGGTAGAGGATTGGACCACCAGAGTGAAGTGGTCCGTCCCTTTTGTGACCACAAGCAATTGCACAGACAGTTTGTTGTTGACCTTCTTAGCCGTCGCTGCGCCGGAAACCAGAGTGGCCGGGAGCCCTTCCACCGTGACTTGACGCGCATTGTCTCGCTCGTATGTCATAGTCTGAGTCACGGTCTTGACGCTGGAAAGCCATCCCTTTTTCAATCCTGTGGCGTTCGTTTGCTTGTAGACGTCCGCGAGGTCATTTTCCGCAAACTGCACAAACTCGTCAGCGGCCTTACCATCGGAGTAATGCGAGAGAGTTGCTGTGACCTGCGGCGAAGACCGATAAAGAGCTTCTTGCCCGAGAAGCACATGAGTCGCGGGATCTTGAGGCGCAGCGTTTTCCTGCCGGTCCATCACGTCCCAAGCGCATGGAATCACGATACCCATGCCGCTGGAAGTTCCCACAAACTCGCACTTGTCTTCCGGCAGATTGGATGGCATCCGATCGTAGGCTTCTTTTGGAATGGCCGCCTTCGCGCGCGACAGGACCGGTTCCAGTAACTGGAATGACCGCACCATCCGCTTGACGTCGCTGGACCAATCGGCTTTTTCGTCGCCTCTCAATTCGAGGCTCCAGTATTCCCCCGGACTCAGAATGAAGACGGACCAAACCGCCGCGTCATTCACCTGTGCTTCATCCGTCTTTGGCGCCTCACCCTCCTTCTGTGGATGGGTGTAATGCAAGTGATACCGCACCCATTGCGCCGGCAGGCCTCCGATTAGCGTGTATTGATCGAACCGGCTGGTGATTTCCACTTGAAATGACTCCGGATTGGACCGCACTTCCGGGGGCGTGTACTTGCCCGCATAGTCGTCTGCTTCCGGGCGCATCCGGCGATCGGTGACGTCCTGGGCGTACTTGTCGGAGGGATCGCCATTCAAATCACGAATGACTTCGAGTGTTAGTTCTTTGTTGGAAAAGACAGCCAAGGCGTTGCGGTCGTCGATCACCTTGCCCTGCTGCCAGCCCGGAGGCAGTGTGATGCGGAACACGCCAGGCATCTCGAATGTGGTCTCAGACGGGGTTTGCGCCGGAGTTTGAGCGCCTACGGGGATCGCTGCAGTGGAAACTACAACAAACAGAAAAGAAACCGCGCTGAGATATCGCATGGCGTTCCTCCCGAAGCACCTTGCTCCTGGTGTTTTCAATGAGAAGGCAGTCTTGCGGATAGTGCGAGCCCCGATGATTGCCGAGTACGATGGTTGGACTGCCTCAAAATTGAAAACTGAAATCTAGGTTATGAACAAAATCTCCCTTTGACTTCTATCACCGAGGGCATCTTACACCCAATCTATGCGCCGCAGAAAAGCGTCGGAGCGCACTGTTCCGGGAGGGCATCAGAGGTTAGAATGTGCGCCATGCAACTCTGGTTTGCCCACGGTAGCAAGGTCACGCTCCGCGAACAGCTTGTGACCCAGATCATTCTTGGCATCCTGAGCGATGATTTGCTCCCGGGGCAACGCTTGCCAAGCACGCGAGAGCTGGCGCGTCGGTTTCGCCTGCACCCCAACACAGTAAGCACTGGATATCGGCAACTCGAACGAGAGCGCTGGGTTGAATTTCGCCGCGGGAGTGGCGTTTATGTCCGAGACGCCAAACCAGAGGGCTTGCTCACACCCACACTATCCGTCGACCGGCTTGTGGCTGACCTCTTTCGTTCCGCGCGCAAATTAGGCGTTCCCCTCGCCACGATGCGTTCGCGCCTGCGCCACTGGCTCGAATTGCAACCGCCCGACCATTTCCTGCTGATCGAGCCCGACGAAGAATTGCGAAAGATCCTGGCAGCCGAGATTCAACAGGCCGTGACCCTGCCAGTCGCGAGCTGCGGCATGGAGGATTCCAATCTGGCGGAACTCCTTGAAGGCGCCATCCCCGTCGCGCTTCCTAACAAGGTGACGGTAGTTCGGCGTGCGCTCGCGGAAGGAACCGAACTGCTCATGTTGCGCGTCAGTTCGGTCCCCGCTTCGCTTGCGGAGTGGTTGCCTGCGCCTTCGGGCGCCCTGATCGGCATTGCATCGCGGTGGCCCAGTTTCCTGAAAATGGCTCGCACGATTCTAACCGCCGCAGGCTTCCACGCGGATGGCCTGGTATTTCGTGATGCTCGGAAGCCGAATTGGCAACGAGGCTTGAAGGAGACGGCAGCCGTGGTTTGCGACACTGTGACAGCAGCCTCTCTGCCGAAAAAGTGCCGCTCCGTGCGGTTCCCCCTTTTGTCAGAGGCTTCGCTCGACGAGCTTTGGCGTTACGAAGAGTTCACCCGAAGGCCGCTCGACTCAGCGATGTGACACTCGAAAAAGTGTAACAGCGACCCCTTTGCGCGCTCGTGAGGCGTCCTAGACTTCTCCGGCAAGTAAAGGAGGGGCTATGACACCGCGCCGAACGTTAGTTGTGCTGCTGGCAGTATTGCTGTTTTCTCCCCAACTTCCCGCGCGAACCAATCACGATTGGGCGAATGTCGAGAAGCTGAATCCAGGTACCGAGATTCGGGTTCTGCTCTGGAGTGGTGTAACACTCAACGGGCGCGTCTATGACATCACCGATGCGGGATTTCATCTCGCCTGGTATCCCCCACCGCAGCCCGGTGAGAGTTGGCTGCGGCAAATCGACCGGACAGCTATCAGGAAAATCGCGTCTGAGCGCGAGCCCAACCTACCGGATCCCGGCAAATGGATGGCTGTTGGAGCAGTAGCGGGTGGCTTAGTTGGCGTAGCGACAGGAGGCATCAATCGCAACGGCCAGAGCTACAACGGGTTCACCGGAGCGCTGGGCGGAGCCGGTATGGGCGCCCTTGTTGCCCTCCCTGTCGCTGCGGTGGTTGGACTCCACCGGTCTATCCATCATCGTAAGGTTGTGTATGAGGATCAGCACGCACCGCCAGCGAACAAACCACACTGAGCCCTCGAACGCCGCGCCCATAGCAACTTGGTTCTCCCGACTGACATCGAGCCGGGCAACAAGATTCCCTTTTCAGTGGATGAGGAGTGACTGGCGCCCACCAAACGGAGTATCATGCATCCCAGTTAAGGGGTTGGCCCTTCCGGGCCTAACCTAATTCAGTGGCAACTCCAAATTGAAGAGAGGGAGTGTAGCGACCATGAAAACTGGAATCCTCGCGGTGGCAGTCCTGACGCTCGCTGTGACGCTGTGCGTTCTCGCGCCAAGTTCGGCATGGGCTGGCGAAGATGGGGCCGCCATCTTCAAAGCAAAGTGCTCGCCGTGCCATGGCGCCGACGCGATGGGCAAGCCGGCCATTAAAGCTCCCAGCCTGGTTGGCGACGATGCCAAGAAAATGACGGACGACCAAATCACCGACATGATCTCCAACGGCGGCAAGGATAAGAAACCCATGCACGCCTTCTCGAAAAAGGGGCTGACTCCGGACCAGATCAAAGCTCTAGTCAGCTACATCCGCAGCCTGCAAAAGTAAAAGCGCGCATTTCATTCCAGGCCCGATCTCAGCGGGAGCCTCTCCCGGAGTTGCGGAAACGCGTTCATGCACGTCGCAGACAGACCTCTCCTTTCAAGTCTCTGATTACGCTGTCTTTGTGCCTTTTGACTACCCTCAGATTCGCCTCACCGATTGCTATCTCTCTCGCTCAAGTCGAAGATGATAGAATAAGGAATTAACAAGCTTTGACGCTCACGGAATGGAATGCGTGCCCCACGATGACAATGACACTTGCCTCTGCCCCCTGCGACTTCCCTTTTCGGACATTTGGCCGCACACTCAGGATAGAGGCTCGCTCCACGAAGGCTGTCCCGAATAGGAGGCTGTAATGTGCCTGGCGATTCCCGGGAAAATTCTGGATAGCGAATTGCGCAACGGCATTCGCTATGGTCGCGTGCAATTCGGCGGAGTGGTTCGGGAGGCATGCCTCGATTTTGTCCCGGAAGCGGCAATCGGCGACTACGTGATCGTGCATGTCGGCTTTGCAATCAGTCGCGTGGATCGCGAAGAAGCGGAACAAACTTTTGAACTGTTGCGGAAGACGGGGCTCCTGGAACTCGAGCTGACTGCCGAGGACGCTGAGAATCAAGATTCGCTTGAGGGCTTTCCGGACACCTCCCAGAAGCCGAAGAGCCGCGTGCAATGAAATATATCGACGAATATCGCGACGAGCGGATTGCGCGAGGTTTGGTAAATGAGATCGCGCGCCGCGCCACTCACCCCTGGGTGTTGATGGAAATCTGCGGCGGGCAAACGCACACGCTGATGCGCTATGGAATCGACGAACTCATGCCCGCGGGCATCGAACTTGTCCACGGCCCGGGCTGCCCTGTTTGCGTCACTTCGCTCGAGACGATCGACAAGGCCATCGAGATTGCCTCGCGCCCGGGAACAACGCTGGTTTCCTATGGCGACATGCTGCGCGTCCCAGGCTCTCGCACGGATTTGTTCCATGTGAAGGCCGCGGGCGGCGATGTGCGCATCGTGTATTCACCGCTGGAAGCGCTGAAGATTGCGCGAGCGAATCTCGATCGGCGCGTCGTTTTCTTCGGCATCGGGTTCGAGACCACCGCGCCCGCTAACGCGATGGCTGTCTGGCAAGCGAAGCAAGAAAACCTCGAGAATTTCTCGATGCTTGCGTCGCACGTGCTGGTGCCCCCGGCGATGCGATTGCTCCTGAATTCCAAGCAGAATCGCGTGCAAGGCCTGATCGCTCCGGGGCACGTCTGCACGGTGATGGGATATCGCGAATACGAAAAACTCAGTAATGATTTTCGCTTGCCCATTGTGGTCGGCGGCTTCGAGCCCATCGACTTGCTGGAAGCAATCTCGATGCTCATTGCACAATTGGAAGAGGGGCGCGCCGAGGCCGAGAATCAGTACAAACGCTCTGTTAGCTACGAGGGAAATCTCCCCGCTCAACAAATCATGGAGCGAGTCTTCGAAGTTTGCGACCAGAAATGGCGCGGTATCGGGATGATCCCGCAAAGCGGTTTGCGCCTGCGTGCTGAGTATGCCGCGCACGATGCGGACCGCATCTTTGAGCTCGAAGGCATCACGGCTTCGGAGTCTCCCGAATGCATAAGCGCGCTGATCCTGCAAGGCTTGAAGAAGCCGACGGACTGCATGGCTTTCGGAACGCGCTGCACTCCCGAATATCCTGTTGGCGCGCCCATGGTTTCCGCCGAAGGCGCCTGTGCGGCGTATTATCACTACCGCAGACACGCGGCACTCGCCGGAGTCAAAGCGAATGACTGAGTTCGCCAAAGATCTGGCAGGGCTCGCTTGCCCCGTCCCGCTTCCTGCAAAAGACACTGTGCTATTGGGCCACGGAAGCGGAGGGAAGCTGAGCGCCGACTTGATCCGCGGGATTTTTCTTCCCGCATTCGACAATCCTGTCCTGGCGCGCCTGGATGATCAGGCAATCGTTCAGGTGAATGGCTCGCGCCTCGCGTTCACCACCGACTCGTTTGTGGTCAAGCCTTTATTTTTCCCCGGCGGCGATATTGGGTCGCTAGCGGTTCATGGAACCATCAACGACTTGGCCATGGGCGGAGCCAAGCCGTTGTTTCTGAGCGCGGCGTTCATCATCGAGGAAGGCTTGCCACTGGAGGTGTTGCGGCGCGTGGCCGGATCGCTGCAACGCGCGGCGAAAAGCGCCGGAGTTTCCGTCGTCACCGGCGACACAAAGGTGGTCGAGAAAGGCAGCGGCGACGGATTATTCATCAACACCTCTGGCATCGGGCTTGTGCCGAACGGCATCGAACTTTCCGCCGCCTATGCGCTCCCCGGCGACAAGATCGTGTTGAATGGCTCGATTGGAGATCACGGCATCGCGATCCTGGCGCAGCGCGAAGGAATCGAATTCGAAAGCGCCATCGAAAGCGACTCGGCTGCGCTCCACGGCCTAGTCGCGGATATGCTCGGCACAAAGGCTGCGTTCCGATGCTTCCGCGATCCGACGCGCGGCGGCCTTTCGAGCGCGCTGAACGAAATCGCCGCGCAATCGAATGTGGGAATCGAGCTCGACGAGCGCGCCATTCCGGTGCGCGAGGAAGTAAGAGGCGCGTGCGAAATGCTTGGACTCGATTCTCTTTATGTTGCAAACGAGGGAAAACTGATCGCGATTGTCGAGCCGGGCGCGGCGGAGCGCGTCGTGGAAGTGATGCGGCGGCATCCCCTGGGTCGCGAAGCGCGGATCATTGGCAGCGTTACCGAAAAGCACCCGCGACTTGTGACGATGCGCACGGCGCTGGGAACTTCGCGCGTGGTGGACATGCTCGCGGGCGATCAACTGCCCCGAATCTGCTGAGGCGCGCGTGCACGAACTGGGAATAGCCACGTCGATTCTAGAAACAGTCCGCACGGAAGCGGAAAAACATGCGGGAACGCGTCCAGCCCGCGTGGGCGTTCGCATCGGCGAAATCGCCGCCGTTAACCCCGAGGCGCTGCGATTCGCCTTCGAAGCGCTGACTCGCGAAACCGATCTCGAGCGCCTCGCACTCGAAATTGAAATTTGTCCGCTGCGTTTTCAATGCAAGGCGTGTCAGGGCGTGTTTGAAGTGAAAGACTTCGCGCCCGCTTGCCCGCGATGCGGCGCGGAACAGACCGAATGCGTCGGAGGCGATGAACTCGAAATCGCTTATCTGGAGGTTGAAGATGAACCGCGTTCCGCTCGAACGCAAAGTGCTGAGTGAGAACGACCGGATCGCCGGCGAGCTTCGCGACCGATTCCGCGTGCACGGAGTGCTTTGCCTGAATCTGATCAGTTCGCCGGGGTCCGGTAAAACCACTCTTCTCGAAAGGACGCTCGAAGGATTCGACCAAAACGATCGCGTCGCAGTCCTCACGGGCGATATTCAGACAGACAACGACGCAGCCCGCTTGCAAAGGTACGGATTCCCCGTGAAGCAGATCACGACGGGCGGAACGTGCCATCTCGATGCGCGGATGATCGAACGCGCGCTGGCGGATTGGCCGCTTGAGAATCTCGATCTCCTCCTGATCGAGAATGTCGGGAATCTTGTCTGCCCGGCGAGCTACGACCTGGGCGAAGCGGCAAAGATAGTTTTGCTGAGCGTAACGGAAGGCGAAGACAAGCCCCTGAAGTACCCGTCCATATTCTTCAAATCGGCGCTGCTCGTCGTGACGAAGATTGACTTGCTGCCCTATGTGCCATTCGACTTGGCCGCGGCGGAGGCGAATGCGCGCCACGTTCATCCGAAGATCGATATCGTGAAGGTGTCCTGCACCGCCGGCGCAGGCATGCCGGATTGGCGCGATTGGCTCGATAAGCGCCGCGCGCAAACCCCGGCCGAGCATGTGACTCCGCGTGGCTGAGTGAACGCATGAATGTCCGGCGGAGGATTGAGGTTTCCGGCATCGTTCAAGGCGTTGGATTCCGTCCGTACGTTTACCGTCTTGCGGGCGAGCATTCACTCGCCGGGCACATTCTCAACACTTCCGCAGGCGTCACGATTGAGCTGCAGGGCCCTGCCGCTTCGGTTGACGAATTCCTCAAACATTTGTCCTTGGACGCTCCGCCGCTCGCTCGCATCACCGGCATCAGTGTTCAAGAGATCGCCTGCAGCAGCGGCGCGGATGGTTTTGAGATTCTCCAAAGCGAGCGCGATGAGGTTGTCCGCACGCTGATTTCTCCGGATGTTGCCGTTTGCGATGATTGCCTGCGCGAACTGTTTGATCCGTCGGATCGCCGTTATCTCTACCCTTTTATCAACTGCACGAATTGCGGGCCGCGCTTTACCATCGTGCGGGGCGTCCCCTACGATCGCGCTCTCACTTCCATGGCGGGATTCCGGATGTGCGCGGATTGCCAGTCGGAATACGATGATCCGCTCAACCGACGTTTCCACGCGCAACCGAATGCTTGCTGGAAATGCGGCCCGCGTGTCGAGCTATGGAATCGAGATGGCATGGCAATCCGCGCAGACGATCCCATCGCGCGCGCAGTCACTCTCCTTGGGGAAGGCAAAATCGTTGCAATCAAGGGACTCGGCGGATTCCATCTTGCGGCGGATGCAACCAATCCATCCGCCGTCGAGCTTCTTCGGACGCGCAAGCTTCGTGTCGATAAGCCGTTTGCCGTCATGGTCCCCGATGTCGCGACAGCGGAAGCATTCTGCGAGGTGGACGCAACAACTCGCATCGCACTCCAATCGCCACAGCGGCCCATTGTGCTCCTTCACAAGAAGCCCGGATGCTTGATTGCCGAACAAGTTGCGCCGCGCAACCGAGAACTCGGATTGTTCCTGCCCTATACTCCGCTGCACCACTTGCTGTTCGCGAAGGGGAACTTTCGCGCGCTTGTGATGACCAGCGCAAACCGAAGCGAAGAACCGATTGCCATCGACAACAAAGAGGCAGTCGAACGCCTGCACGACCTCGCCGATTTTTCTGTCGTACACAATCGGGACATCCTATGGCGGTGCGACGATTCCGTCGTGCGCCCGGCGGCGGGAAGAATCCGGCAATTGCGCCGTTCACGCGGCTTCGTTCCCGTGCCCGTTTTTCTGCACGAGGATTTGCCGCCCATGCTGGCCGTTGGCGGTGAATTGAAAAACACGATTTGTCTCGCAAAAGGACGTCACGCATTCATGAGCCAGCACATCGGCGACCTCGAGAATCTGGAAAGCTACAGGTTCTTTCAGGACGTTATCGAGCACTTCGAACGCATTCTGGAAATCGAACCCGGCGCGATTGCATACGATCTGCATCCCGGTTACCTCTCGACAAAATGGGCGCTCGCGCAAAAGGGCGTGCGTCTCGTGGGCGTGCAACATCACCACGCGCACATCGCAAGCTGCATGGCGGAGAATCATGTCGAAGGCCGCGTCATTGGCTTTTCTCTGGATGGAACAGGCTACGGATCGGACGCCCACATTTGGGGCGGCGAAGTTCTCCAAGCGGATTACGGCGGATTCGAACGCTCAGCGCATTTCGATTATGTCCCCATGCCCGGCGGTGCAAAGGCGATTCAAGAACCTTGGCGCATGGCTATTGCATATCTCGCGCACCATTGGGGACATGAATTCCTGAATTTGCCCATTCCGTTCGTCCGGC
>Ga0326727_10006480_pt1 | contig 32096 bp, 26 predicted proteins | sample MB2enrmetagenome_FD_207643 | JGI IMG/M metagenome (GOLD analysis project Ga0326727, IMG submission 207643) | Lab enriched peat soil microbial communities from McLean, Ithaca, NY, United States - MB29MY | ecosystem: Environmental > Terrestrial > Soil > Wetlands > Peat | place: USA: New York...
GCCGTTCATGGTGATTGCCACACAAAACCCCGTCGAGCATCACGGCACCTACCCGCTGCCGGAATCGCAGCTCGATCGATTCCTGATGCGGCTGCGCATCGGCTACCCCGACCTGGCCAGTGAGCGCCAGATCGTTCGCAACTCCGAGCGCGGTCTGCCGGAAGCGGCGGCCTCGGGACTGCTGGCCGAGGATGTGCTGGGGCTTCAGGAGGCCGTGCACCGCGTCACCGTGGAAGAGGCTCTAGTCGATTACATGCTGGCCATCGTCGAGAAAACGCGCAATCACGAATCGCTGGCGCTGGGCGTCAGCCCGCGCGGGTCGCAGGCGCTCTACCGCGCGGTGCAGGCGCTGGCATTGCTCGACGGCCGCGATTACGCTATCCCCGACGACGTGAAGCGGTTGGCCGTGCCGCTGTTCGCGCACCGCGTGGTCATCAATACCCGCACCACTCTGGTGCAGCGCCGCGCCGACGTGGGCGAGCGCATCATCGAAGAAATCCTCAGCCAGGTGGATGTTCCCCTGTAGATCATTCCAAATATGCGAACCGCCATTATCGGCTTGCCCATGACAGGCAAGACCTCCCTGTTCACGATCCTCACCGGAGTCCACCAGGAGACCCGCATCGGCTCCACGGCGGTGCGCACCGGCGTGGCGCAAGTGCCGGATGCGCGTGTCGAAGAGCTGGGGCGCCTCTTCGAGCCGCCCAAGGTCACGCACGCGACGGTGGAGTATGTGGACATGCCCTCCGTCTCCAAGGAGAGCCTGCGAGACCCCAGCTACCTGGCCAGCCTGCGGGTGGTGGACGCCTTCGCCCACGTGCTGCGCCTGTTCGAGGACGCCACCGTCCCGCACGAGAAGGGGTCCGTCGATCCGGTGCGCGACCTCGAAGACGTCGAGATGGAACTGATGCTCAGCGACCTGCTGGTGGTCGAAAAGCGCCTCGAGCGCCTGGAAAAGGACCGCAAGAAGATCAAGAACCCCGAGCTCGACCGCGAATTCGAGCTGCTCGAAAAGTGCAAAGCCACGCTCGACGCGAACCATCCGCTGCGCCAACTGGAGCTCGACGCCGAAGCGGAAAAACGTTTGCGCGGCTTTCAATTCCTCTCGCAGAAGCCCATACTCTACGTGCTGAACCTCGGCGAGAACGAGGCCGGCAAGCTGCATGATCGCGAGCGCGAGTATCGCGACGGCGTGCTGGCCGGCCGCCGCCACGTCTCGGCGGCGGCGGTGTGCGGCAAGATCGAAGCCGAGCTGGCCGAATTGCCAGCGGAAGAGCAGCGCGAGTACCTGGCCAGCTACGGCTTGCTGGAATCCGGGCTGGAGCGGCTGATCTCAGCCACCTATTCCCTGCTGGGCCTGATGAGTTTCCTGACCGCCGGCGAGGACGAATGCCGCGCCTGGACCATCCCCATGCACACCCCAGCGGTGAAGGGCGCCATCCATTCGGATTTCGAGAAGAAGTTCATCCGCGCCGAAGTGGTGAACTGGAAATCGCTGGTGGATCTGGGCGGCTACGCGGGCGTCCGCGAGAAGGGATTGCTCAAGCTGGAAGGCAAAGAGTACATCGTCAAGGATGGCGATGTGCTGGTGATCCGGCACGGCTGATGTGAACGAGCTTCTGACAGCAGTTGCACCGGGAGGCGCAATCCTCGACCTCGGGTGCGGAGCGGGCGCCTTCCTCTCAGACGACGGTTCCTTTGCCGTCGTCCGGGTCGACCTGGAACTTCCCGGCGGCCGCGTCGCCAATTTTGTCCAAGCGGACGCGGCGCAGCTCCCCTTCCCGGCAAGTCACTTTGACGCCGTCTTCTCTAACCACAGTCTGGAGCACTTCCGCAATCTCGCGGGTGCGCTGGAAGAGATCGGCCGGGTCGTCAAACTGAACGGGTCTCTCTACGTTGCGGTTCCGGATTCCAGCACGCTGACAGACTGGCTGTATCGATGGCTGGCCCGTGGTGGCGGTCACGTCAACCGCTTCACTTCCGCGCGTGATCTCGCATCGATGATTGAGCGTGCGACCGGGCTGAAACACGTGGCGACCCGTCCGCTCTGTACGTCGTTCTCATTTCTCAACCGAAAAAACCGCCGCGCGCGTCCGCCCCGGCGATTGTGGCTCCTGGGGGGCGGGACGGAGACTTCTCTGTTTCTCGCCACCTATATCCTTCGTTTGCTAGACCGCTTCCTGGGCACCCGGCTGAGTTTCTATGGCTGGGCCCTCTACTTTGGCAACGCGCCCGATCACCTCGACAGCGGCTACTGGACTAATGTGTGTATACGCTGCGGCTCGGGGCATCCATCGGATCGACTTTTGCGCGTGCTTCGTTTTCTCCCGTCGTACCGATGTCCGGCCTGCGGGACTCTGAACTTGTTCACGGACGACAAGCACTACCGGCGGCCGTAGCGCAGGCACTCCTGCCTGCCGGGCCCAGTGGGCACCCCCGACTCATCGGGACGCTCTTCGGCCTCACACCATCCGCTCCGCCAGCAAACCCACGACCACTATCAGCGCGCACAACGCCACGAACCAATCCCCGTATCGCGTGTAGGGTGTCCGCTCGGAAATGTACGTGAACCCCGTGTAGGACGTGGCTTCCACGTACAGCGGCAGCGTGCCACGCAACCGGCCGGCGGAATCGATGGTGGCGGTGATGCCGTCGTTGGTGGATCGCAGAATCCAGCGGCGGTTCTCTGCGGCCCGCATGCGCACCATTTCCAGGTGCTGGTAGCGCGCGGCGCTCCCGCCGAACCAGCCGTCGTTGGAAATGTTGATCAGCACTTCGGCACCGCCGGCCGCGAACTGGCGCACAAAATTGGGCAGCACCGATTCGTAACAGATGAATGCGCCGATCTTGTGGCCGTCCACGGCGGAGACCACTACGCGCTTGCCCGCCACGAAGTCGCCCAGCTGGGTGGAAATCTTGTTGGCGAAGCCGAAGGGCCACGGCACATATTCGCCGAATGGAACCAGGTTCACCTTGTCGTAACGGCTCACCAAGCCGCCGGCGGGCGAAATCAGCGCGGCTGAGTTGAGCGGCGCGCCACCGGGAGTGTGCGCCACCAGGCCAATCAGCAGGTACGCCCGCGTGGCGCGCGCCAACTCGTCGGCGTAGCTTCGAAAGCGCGGGTCCTCGTCGTAATAGAGCGGCGCGGGGACTTCCGGCCAAACCACGATTGAGGGCGGCTGCTTGGTTTCCATCAGCGCCCCGCGCATGGTGAGGGCCACCTGCCGGCGCTGCATTTGGTCGATGGATTCGGGCGTCCATTCCTCGGTTTCGGAGATATTGGGCTGCGTCAGCAGCGCGGTCTCATGGCCGCGCTGAGCGGGCGGCAGGGGCGGCAGGAAGACCAGAAAGGGGAGCAGGATCAGCCACAGCAGTTCCAGGCGCGAGCGCTGCAGGGCAGCCAGCGCCAGGCCGGTGGCCATCGTCATGAAGACGAACGAAAGCCCGTACACGCCGGTGATGGGCGCCAGGCGCATGGGCATCTCCATATTGATTCCGGCGTTGCCGAGAGCCAGCCAGGCGAAGCCCAGTGACCCGTGCGTGGCTTCGATCGCCACCCACAGCGCCGCCACCGCCGGCACGGCCCACCAGCGGCGGATGAGGATTCCCGCCAGCCAGGCGAAGACGCCCATGTGCAGCGCCTTGACGAAGCAGAACAGCAGGAACACGGCCCAGCCGGCCAGGTTGCCAAGGCCGCCGTGGAACGAGAGTACGAACTGGATCCAGTAGCAGACGCCGAACCAGTAGACCACGCCGGACGTCCAACCCAGCAGGAAACGCCGCAGCGGCCGCGGTTCGCGCGCCAGGGCGATCAGCAGGGGCGCGAGCGCCACCGGCGCCAGCCACGCGATCTGGAATCGCGGGAAGCAGAGGACCAGAAGCGCCGCGGAGACGAGCGCCAGCAGCCAGTTCAGCACGGGCCGCTCACCGCCTCGGCCATATACGAGCTGCGCACCAGCGGACCACTGAATACCATCCGGAAACCCAGCGTCAGCCCGTAATCGCGATAAGAATCGAACTGGCGCGGCTCGATGAATGCCGCCACCGGCAGGTTGCGGCGCGTGGGCTGGAGGTATTGCCCGATAGTGGCCACATCGACGCCCGCCGCGCGCAGATCGCGAAGCAGCGCGCGAACCTCCTCTTCGGTTTCGCCCAGCCCTACCATGAAGCCCGACTTGGCGAGCGTGCTCTCCGCATGGCGCCGCGCGAACGCCAGCACTTCGAGCGACTGCCGGTAATCGGCCTGCGGGCGCACGCGGCGGTACAGCCGCGGAACGGTCTCCACGTTGTGGTTGAAGACGTGCGGCCCGGCATCCAGCACCCGCGCCACGGCGTCGTGGTCGCCGCAAAAATCGGGCGTCAGCACTTCCACCCGCGCTTGCGGAAACGCGCGCCGCACTTCGCGCACGGTCTCGGCGAAATGGCGCGAGCCGCCGTCCGGCAAGTCGTCGCGGTTCACGCTGGTGACGACCACGTAGCGCAGCTTCATTTCGGCGGCCATGCGGGCTACGTTGGCGGGCTCGGCGGGGTCCAGCGGGGCTGGGTTACCCTTGGGCACCGCGCAGAAACCGCAGCCGCGCGTGCAGCGCTCGCCCAAAATCATGAACGTGGCGGCGCCGCGATGGTAGCACTCGTGGATGTTGGGGCAGCGCGCCGATTCGCACACAGTATGCAGGTTCAGCAGCCGCAGCCCTCGCTTGACCCGGTTGAGCGATTCGAAATGCGTGCCGCTCTTGCGCGCCCACTTCGGAAGCCGGGGTCGCGGCGCAGCGCCGAGTTGCACCAGGGAATCGCCCACGCTACTTCATCAGGACCGGATGGACGCCGGCGTTTTCCAGATCCGTTTTGGCGCGGCCCAGCGACTGCTTATCGTTGTAAGGCCCGATCAACACGCGGATCAGGCTGTTGGGGCCGGGCTGCAAAGACGCCGGGAAGCCCTTGTCCTTCATGGTCTGGCGCATGGCTTCGGCGGACGTCTGGCTAGCCGTTGCCAGAACCTGCCAATACGACCCGGGCACGGCTTCAGGTGGGGTGCCCCCTGAGCCCGGCGGCACAACGGTTGGCGCGGCGGCGGGCGGCGTGCCCGGTTGCGGCCCGCGCTCGGGCTGCGTGGAAGGTTGCGGAGCAGTGTCGGCGGGTGGGGTGGCGGCCCCACCCTGCGCGGCATCGGCCGGGGTGCCCCCTGGGCCCGAAGGCGCCCCGCCTGCCGCCGGAGCCTGTGAAGCCGGTTGGGGACGGGTCTCCGGCGTCTGGGATGCGGCGCCGGCCGAAAAACCCGTTTCGGTCTGCAGCTTGGCCGAAGGCGAGGAGTTCCGCCCCACGATATAGCCCATGGAGAACGCCACCGCGAACAGCAGAACCACAATGAAAAAGCCGCTCAGCAGTTGCCGGTTGCCCACCAACAATTCGAATTCGCCGGTTTCGCTGTTCCTCATGGCTTAAGGCTTTGGCGCGGCAGCCTCTGGGATCGTGCCTGCGCGGTCCAGGGCGCGCCCCAAAGACGTAATTATATCCAGCGGCAGGGGGAAGACGATGGTGGTGTTCTTTTCGGTGCCGATCTCGACCAGTGTCTGAAGATACCGCAATTGCAGCGCCGCGGGCTGCTTCTGGATCACTTCCGCGGCCATGGCCAGCTTCTCGGCGGCCGTGTACTCGCCTTCCGCGTGGATGATCTTGGCGCGCCGCTCGCGTTCGGCCTCCGCCTGGCGCGCGATGACGCGGATCATCGACTCGGCCAGATCCACCTGCTTCACTTCCACCATGGTCACCTTTACGCCCCAGGGCGAGGTGTGCTGGTCCAGAATGGATTGCAGCCGCACGTTGAGCTTTTCCCTCTGGCTGAGCAACGTGTCGAGGTCCACTTCGCCCAGCACGCTGCGCAGCGTGGTTTGGGCAAGCTGCGAGGTGGCGTACAGGAAATTCGAAACCTCCAGGATCGCCAGCCGCGGGTCGATGACACGGAAGTAGATCACGGCGTTGACCTTCACCGTAACGTTGTCGCGCGTCACCACGTCCTGCGATGGCACTTCGAGCGTGTCGATGCGGAGCGAAACGCGCACGATGCGGTCGATGGGCGCGAACACCAGGATGATGCCCGGGCCTTTCGGCTGCGGCAGCACCCGGCCCAGCCGGAAGATTACACCGCGCTCATATTCCCGCAGAATCTTGATGGATGTCAGCAGGTACAACACCACGATGATCACGCCAACGGTGGTGATATCGATCATTTCAGCCTCCTATTTAGTCCGCAACGGGTTCTACCGTGAGCTTCAATTTGTCGATGGCCTTGACCCGGACGAGCGTCCCGGCGGCCACCGGCCGGGACGACACCGCGTCCCAATATTCGCCGTGCACAAAGACCTTGCCCTCCGGCGCCAGGTCGGTGACCGCGGCGCCGGTCTCGCCCACCATGCCCGCGGCGCCGGTCTCCACTTTCAGGCGTCGCGCGCGCAACACCAGCGAAAGCAGCAAAACGGTGATGAGGGAAAACGGCAGCGCCAGGGCGATGGCCGTGCTCCAGTGAATGCGCATTTCGGGGAACGGGCTGTCGATGAGCATCACGGCCCCCAGCACCATGGCCGCCGCTCCTCCCACGCCCAGAATCCCGTGCGACGCGAACTTCGCCTCCAGCACGAATAGCGCCAAGGCCAGCAGCATGAGGGCCGCGCCCAGCCAGTTGATGGGCAGCACCGATATCGCGGAAAGTCCCAGCAACACGAGAATGGCTCCAATCACGCCTGGAGCGATCAGCCCCGGCGAAGAGAACTCGACATACAGGCCCAGCGCGCCGATCACCAGCAGCACCAAGGCGATATTCGGATCGGCGATGGCGGCGATAACCGACTGGCGGAGCGACTTCTGGTAGACCTCGACCACCGCCCCGGCGGTGTGCAGCGTCTGGGTGCTGCCGTCGAAGCGCGTGACTACGCGGCCATCCAGGGCGGAAAGCAACGCCTGCTCATTGGGCGCGATGAGATCGGCCAGGTGCTGATCCAGCGCCTCGCGCTCGGTGAAAGACTTGCTTTCCCGCACCGTGGTTTCCGCCAGCGAGCTGTTCCGTCCCCGCTTGGCGCAGATGCTGCGCAGGTAGGCGGCAGCGTCGTTCTCCACTTTCTGTTTCATGACGGCATCCATCTCGCCGCCCATCAGCACCGGGTGCGCCGCGCCGGTGTTGGTGCCCGGTGCCATGGCCGCCACGTCGCCGGCCTCGAGGATGAAGAAGCCCGCCGAAGCCGCGCGTCCTCCGCTGGGCGCCACATAGGTCACCACCGGCACGGGCGAGGAGACAATCTTCTCGATGATCTCGCGCATCGCATCCATCAGCCCGCCGGGTGTGTTCAGGCGGATGAGGAGCAGCGACGCGTTCTCCTGTTTGGCCTGCGCGATGGCGCTGCCCACGATTTCCGCGGTGATGGGGTGCACCATGCCATCCACGTCCACCGCAATCACTCTTGGGGCGGCAAACGCGGCCTGCGCCAGTAGCGCAAGCGCCAACGCCGGGATTCCGCTCTTCCGCAATCTAACCTAAATATACACTAGTCGCACGACGCCGTCTGAAAACTCATCTGCGTGGTCAGCTTCTTTTCCAAGGCTCCTGGCATCGATCATCGGAGCTGCCGCGGCAACGAGGGATCAGTTGCCGGCCAGGCGGCGCTTTCGCAGCATGCCCGCGGAAATGGCGACCAGCAGGAACGCGAGGAGGGCCATGGCCCAGCCGGAGAGAGCGGGAACCGCCGGCGGCGCCGGCGGCGGCGCGGTGTAGGGGCTCCATGTATAGACGCCCCCTGTATCGCCTGAACACGAACCAAGGCCGGTACACCACTCATTACCGAATGCGTCCGTTTGGAGCACGACATGTGCGCTGGAGCTGTCCCAACGCAAGTCAACCCCCGCCCAGCCGGGGGTCGTCGCTAGCGAGGCCGGTAGCGATCCGCTCAGAACGGACGAGCTGGAAAAGGGCGCGACGCTCGCAAAGTAAGACACTTGGATCAGGCCAACGTACGTGAAGCTGACGAAATTGGAGATGCCCAATGGGTTGCCCGGGGTGTAGTTCTGCAAGGTGAGATAACCGATGCCGGTCCCCCCGGGATAGTCGCTATACGTCCCAACGAGCTTGTATACCGTCTGGCCAGAGCCTATGGCGGAGCTTTTCTGCGCGGCGGCCAGAATGCAAACCACCAGAAGGGCGGAAATCTGGAAAATCGAACGAGATCTACAACCGAGACTTGGCATCTTACCTCCGGGCCGGACTATTTTGGTTGGAATTCCCCGCGTGGCTTCTAGCCTACTGATCAAGGACCCCGAACACCAGCCCCACGGCCTTGAGCGATTATACCCCAAACCGCCCCCATTGGAACCGTTTGTCCCATTTTTTTTGGCAAGTTCGGCGACCCATGTCTGGCGCCACAGTTGTAATGGGATCGATACAAAGTTTGAATACGGTCTCTTCGTCAAGTACGGTAGAATAAAAGAGAAGCAATCCACTCCGGGAGCACCGAAAGACCTTATGCCAAGAAAACGCATTTCCGAGAACGATCTAGTTATGTCCGTAGCCGCACCGCCGCGCCGCAAGCCCGCGAGCCCCAGGCGCGCCAAGCATTCCGCCCCGCCGGCTGAGCAGCCGCTGCAGCCGGCCGGCACCGCGGCCGTATGCGAACCGTCCCCGGATGAAATCGCGCGCCTTGCCTATTCCTACTGGGCAGCTCGTGGTTATGCCGGCGGTTCCTCCGAAGAAGATTGGCTCCGCGCCGAGCGGGAACTCCGCGGGAATTAAGCCGCCGCGGGCGTCGTCCGGGCCCCCATCGCCACCGCCCGACTTTCACTTATACTTTCGAAGCACAGCCAGCAAGCGGCCCTGTACCTGGACGTCCCGGGCAGGAACCAGAATCGGTTTCATCGCGGAATTGGCGGGCTGCAAGCGGATCATGTCTCCAGTTTCGCGGTACAGCCTCTTGAGAGTGGTTTCGTATCCCGCCACCAGCGCCACCACGATATCGCCGTCGCGCACCTCGGCGACTCGCTCCAGCAGGATGAGGTCGCCGTCGCAAATGTGGTCGTCGATCATGGAATGGCCGCGCACTTCGAGCGCGAAGGTGTTGCCGCCGGCCGCGAAGTCGCCCAGATTCAGCATCTCCTGCTGCTCCACCGATTCCACCGGGGCGCCGGCGGCGATGCGGCCCAGCAGCGGGATCTCCAGCGCCGGCGGTTTCGTGCGCCGCTGCTCCTGCACGTATTTGGGCGCCAGCTCCAGCGAACGGCTCTGGTTGAACCCGCGCTTCAAGTAGCTCTTGGCTTCGAGAACCGAAATGTGCTTGTGCACCGTGGCCAGAGAAGCCAGACCGAGGCCCCCCGCAATCTCTTCATAGCTGGGGCAGTAGCCGTTTTCGTCGATGAAACCGGCAATGAAATCCAGCACCTGCTTTTGCCGCTTCGTCAGTGCCATGTTGGTCCCTAAAACCATTGTGGGCGAACAAAAAGAGAAATGCAATAGCCAGACCTAAAGAAATTCCCCCCGCTTGCCGATAGTCTCTGTTGAGCGACCACGTATGAGTTCCATTCAAAACTCCCTCACCGACCTGGAGCGTTGCCAGGCGGCCAGGGACATGTTGCTGGATTGCTACCTCACGGCCATCGGAAACATGGCCCACTACGCCATCGATCTGGATGACGAAATCACCGTCCCGCATCGCCAGTATCTGACTGTTCTGGCCGAGGAGGTGGCGTCGGCGCAGCCGGAAGCCCTGGCCGAAAGCCGCGCCAGGCTTCGCGCCCTGCTCCGCGGCTATCGCGACAAAGCGGCGAAATACCTGGGCACGCTAAGGGAAGAGCTGGCTGGCACGGCGAGTGCCCTCCAGGAGATACTGGACCACCTCGCGCAGACCGACAGCGACAACGAGGCGCAGCTTCGAACGGAACTGGGCCGCCTGCGCGAGATCTCGGGCTCGCCGGAAGGGAGAGCGGTACGCGCGGCCATACTAGCCGCGGCGGACAGCATCGAGCAGAGCATCGAGCAGATCCGCCAACAGCATCAGCTTATGGTTTCCCAGTTCCTGGTGGAAATCCGCATGCTGCACAGGCGCATCGACTTGCTGGAGACCGCGGCGTCGCTGGACGACCTGACCAAGCTCTTCAAGCGCGATGAAATAGAGAGACAGATTCGTTCTGCGTCCGAAGGGGATCTGTGCCTGCTGCTGGTGAGGGCGAGTGGGTTCCGGCAAGCGGAGCGGCAGTTCGACCGCGAGGTGGCCACGGAACTTGCCGCGGCCTTCAGCAAGCGCTTGCGGAACAGCCTTCCGCCCAGCGCCATCCTCGGGCGGTGGAGCGAGGAGGGGTTCATCGCCATGCTTTCGGTGGAAAAGCCGGAGGCCATGGCCGGCGCAAAACGGGTCGCGGAGCGTCTGTCCGGGGAGTACGCCTGCCTGCAACGGGGAAAAACCGTGCATCCCTCGCTCAACGTCGGCGTGGCCGTGGTGGACAACCAACCCGGCGATCCGCCCGAGTGGACCCTCACGCGCATTAAAGAGTTCTTGACCGGCGACTAAGTACAGCCATTCGGAAACACGGTGGCGTATCCACCTCCGGGCCTTCAGCGGTCAGCCACACCGGCACGGCTGATCGCCGATCGCTGAACGCTCCCTGCGGATGCCAGATCGAAATTCTGAAACTCCGTGGCGAAGTTAACCAATGGCGTACTGGTCCGCCGGTCCAGCCTGTTGTATAGTCCTAGGCACATGCCGGTTTTGGGCCGGGGCAACGAGCTTCCAACATGATAAAAACCGCGAGAAACGCACCCACGCCAGCCACCCGGCAGGATTCCTGGCCGGTGATTCCCGACCGCCTGCAGGACCTGGGTATTCCACGTAGCATGGTTACCGACCTGATTCTGCGGCACTTGTGGTTGCATGGCGCGGGCACGCTGGCGAGTCTCAACACGGCCTTGAAGCTCTCCTTTCCCGTCCTCGAAACTCTGTTCCACCAGTTCCGGCAACAGCAACTGCTGGAAGTGAAGGGGATGCTGGGAAACGACTACTCGTTCACCCTGACCGGCACGGGGCGGGCGCTGGCGGCGGCGCGGAATGAAGTGTGCCAGTACTCGGGTCCGGCCCCGGTTTCCATTCAGCAGTACCACCAGGTGGTAAAGTCTCAGGCAGCCCACGTGAAGCTGAGCCGCGAAAGCCTGCGGCGCGCGTTTAACGACCTGGTGCTGCCGAATGAGCTCCTGGACCAGCTTGGACCCGCGCTGCTCGGGCATCAATCGCTGTTTCTCTACGGCGGCACGGGCAACGGAAAGACCAGCATTGCGGAGCGGATTCTGCGGATCTATGACGACACTATCGTGGTGCCTTACGCGGTGGAGGTGGACGGCCATATCATCACGCTGTTCGACCCCGTGGTTCACCGTCCGGCGCCGGACGGCGATGAGATGCTGGATCCGCGCTGGGTGCTTTGTGAGCGGCCCTGCATCACGGTGGGCGGCGAGCTTTCGGCGTCCATGCTGGAACTGCACCTGGACGACTCCACTCGGGTCTTCATTTCGCCCTGCCAGATGAAGGCCAACAACGGCATTCTGGTCATTGACGACTTCGGGCGCCAGATGCTTTCGCCGCGCGATCTGCTGAACCGCTGGGTTGTTCCGCTGGACCGGCGGGTCGACTACCTGACCCTGGCCTCCGGCATGAAGTTCCAGGTGCCCTTCGAGCTCATGGTCGTGTTCTCCACCAACCTGAATCCGCACGACTTGGCCGATGAGGCGTTCCTGCGGCGCATCCAGACTAAAGTGCTGGTGGAAGACGTCAGCGCCGAGGTGTTCGATCAGATCTTCCAGCGGGTGGTCGAGACCCACCAGGCGCCCTGTGAACCGGGCTGCGCGGAGTACCTTCGCCAGCGCTGCCTGGCGGCGGGCTCGAAGCACCTGCGAGCCTGCTATCCGCTGGATATCTACCGGCTGGTCAAGGCTATCGGCGAATATGAAGGCCGGCCCATATGGATGAATCGCGCCAACGTCGACCGCGCCGTGGGGCTGTACTTCGCCAAGAGGGCGGAGGTTGCCAACGATTAGCCAAAGTCGATCCAATCCCTACCGCAGAATGCCGAACATATTCGAGAAATCGTCGGTCCACGCGCGGAAGGGCCGCTCCTGACGCAGCACTTGGCCCGCCTGCCGCAATCCGGGATGAGCGGCTGCCGTGGCGCCATCCATGATCAGGGTCCAGGAGCACCCGAAGCACAGGAAGTCGTCGGCATCGGGCGTGTAGTCGTATACCAGAGCGACCTTGCCAAAAGCGGCGGCTGCCCGTTCCACAACCGGTCGCAGATCCAGATACGTGTTGGTGATGTTGACCGCCAGCATGCCGCCGGGCTTCAAATGGCGAAAATACGTGCGGAACGCTTCGCGCGTGATGAGGTGGACCGGCACGGAATCGCCGGAGAAAGCGTCCATCACCAGCAGATCGAACTGCTGGCTGGGCTCCGACTCCAACACCAGCCGGCCGTCTCCCAGCGCCACCTCGACTCGCGCCGGCGTGTCGCCAAGGTACGTGAATTCCCTCCGCGCGATGTCCAGCACCAGGGGATTGATTTCGTAGATCCGCAAGGTGTCCCCCGGCCGCCCGTAAGCGGCCAGTGTGCCGCAGCCCAAACCCAGAATTCCGATACGCCGCGGCGGGCCTGCTTGCGCCTGCATGGCCAGGCCGATACCGGATTGCGGGCAGAAGTAGGTGACCGGCTGGTGCCGGTACGGCTCGCGCAGGAATTGCTCGCCGTGGTTGATGGTCCCGTGGATGAGCTTCCGGTTGGCATCTTGATCCATCCTGGGATTGCCTTCGTCCTCGACTCGCAGCAGCCCGTAGAAGTTGCGCGCCACCACCCGGTAGCCATCCACCGTCTCCCGCATCTCCACGCCCAGACACGCCAGGTAGCCGCACAGCACCACGGCCAGCGCGGCGGCGCCCCATCGCGGCCGTAAGCCGGCGAGCCCCCACATTCCCCGCGCCAACACCAGGAAGGCGACGGCCGCGCACAACCCGAGCCCGATCGGGAATTCGTAGTACGCGCGAAACAGGTTGGGAGCCACCAGTCCGACGAACAGGCCGCCCATGGCGCCGCCGAGCGAAACCGTGACATAGAAGCCCGTGAGGTGGCGCGGGTGCGGTTTGAGGCGGGCCAGCTCGCCATGACACACCATGCAGCACGCGAACAACCCCGCGGCGAAGGAGATAATGATCCAACGAATCGGCATCTGCGTAAGGATGCTGAGCCAGGGGGGATTGAATTCGGTGCGGTACGGCCAGAGCCGGTATGCCATGAAACCCAAAGCCGCCACTAACAGCGGTAGAACGACGGCGCGCCGGTAGAACCGGGGAGATTCGAAACAGACGATGAAGCTCAACAGGTAGACGCTGAGCGGCAGGATCCACAGAAACGGAATGGCGGCGACATCCTGCGTAAGATGGTTGGTGACGGCCAGCAGCAGCACCGAAGCGCTGGCGGCCAGGCCCAGCCACAACAGACGCAGCGTCCAGGCGGGGTGGCATTCCATGGTTTGTGCGTCCTCCTGGGCCGCCGCTTGGGGCGCGGCCGCCTGCGCTGACGATCGCCACGCGGTGGCCCCGCAGAGCGCCGCGAACGAGACGTATGCGGCGGACCACACCCACCCCTGCATGCGCACCGGCAGGTTCGGCTCCACCACGAACGGATAGCTCAGCAGCGCCAGCATGGAAGCGAAGTTCGAAAGAGCAAACAGGCGGTACGGCATCCCCTCGCGGTGGGTCCGCGCGTACCACGCCTGCAACAGCGGGCTGGTGGAGGAGAGCAGGAAGTACGGCAGCCCTACGGTGACCGAGAGCAGCGCCAGGATAGTCAGAGACGGGTGCGCCACTCCCGCGCTCTTCCAACCCGGATTGGGCAGCATGGGCAGCGCCGTGAAGCTCACCGCCAGGGCGGCGATGTGAACGGCGGCTTGCCTGCGAGGCGTCAGTTTTTCATGCAGCCAGTGAGCGTAAAGGTAGCCCAGCAGCAGCACCACCTGAAAGAACAACATGCAGGTGCTCCACACCGCCGATGAGCCGCCAAACCATGGCAGGATCATCTTGGCGACAATCGGCTGCACTTGAAAGAGAAGGAACGCGGAAAGAAAAACGGTCAGGGAGTAAAGTAACATCCGGTCCGCTCAACATTGAAGGCTATCACAGCGGCGCAGGTGGAGCGCGGCCCCGAAAAGGCTGGCGCCGGTTCCATTCCGTCTCGATTGAAGCCATTATGCGGCGGCTACTGTGAATGGATACGGACGTACTAGTATTTTTCAGGCCCTGAACTCCAAAAAACTGCTGCCGTCGGGCACTGAAATCAGGTAGACTCGATCCGAAGGGTTTCCAATGATGACCCTGGTTGCCTTGTGGGTGCGCCTGACTCCGTTGTGAGCCGCCTGCCAGGCGAGGAGGAATGTAAATTGCGGCACGCTATGTCGTATATCTCTCAAGCGGGAAGACTCTTGCCCGCCTTGCTTCTCTGCCTGTTCCTGCTGACAGCGATGTCTGCTACTGCCGATGTCGTGGTAGGGTTACCCGCGGGCAGCGCAAACTGCTTTCCGTTTGGCTGCGCCTACAGTACGGAGTATCAGCAGGTTTACAACCACGGCCAGTTTGGAGCGCCGATCACCATCACCGATCTGGAGTTCTACAATACGCGGGTTGACAATGGCGCGACGTCGATGACTACTGGCACGTGGGCCATCTCTCTATCCACGACGACAGCCGACTGGAATACGATCTCCACCACCTACGCCAGCAATATCGGGGCTGACAACACGCTGGTATTCAGCGGCAGTCTCGCGCAGGCTTGGGCCTTCGGGGATACGCTGGAAATCGATCTCACCACTCCATTCACCTATAATCCGCTGAGCGGGAACTTGCTCCTGGACGTAGTTGGTTCCGGCATTACCGACCCGGGAGGGGACATCTACTTCGATACGAATCCGAACACTTCCTACTTCTCGCGGGTTTTTTGTAACAGCGGGAGCCCCTGCACCGATGGTACCGTAAACGCCGGATACGGACTGGTGACCGGGTTCGGCTCCGGAGGGACGGGCGTGCCGGAGCCTTCCAGCGTGGCTCTCTTCGGATGGGGCCTGGCAGTATTGGGGCTGGCGCGCCGCTGGCTTTCTCGCTAGTTCGGCGCCATCACCGCGCTATTTCTTCGCGGGCGTGACGTCGGTCACCGGAAGATCCCAGTGGCCCAGCAGGATCTCGAATCGCCGCTGTTCCTCGCGTTCGTAGGTCTTCTGGTCGGGCCAGAGCTGCTTGATGAAACGCTCCTCGTCGGGATTGGCGGTGGTCGCCACCGTCGAGTTCTTGAACCGGATTGTGACGCGATAATCCCAGCGCCCATCCTCGGTGGTGTGGTTGGCGGGCTGCTCGATTTTCACCGAGAGGATGCGGCCGCTCTCGGCCTCCTTCATGAGTAATGGGTAGTGGTTCTTCAGGAACAGGTTCAGGAATTCCTGTTGATGTCCCCATTGCACTTTGTAGTAATACTCCATCGCGTAAGGCTGGTCGGGTGCCCCTTGTGGCGGCGCCCCCTGGGCCAGCAGCGGCCGCGCCACAACTGAAAGCAACAGCGTCAACAGTATGTTTCTCATCGATCCTCCACCTACTGGGTGACTTGGATTCTAGCAGGCAGCCGGGCGGTGCCGCAATCGCCTATACTACAGTCTAAGAGCCCACATCAATGGCGCTGTTCAAAACGCGCAGCGCCGCCGTGTACGGGATCGATGCTCACCTGATCGATGTCGAAGTCGACATGTTCTCGTCCGGCTCGGCGCGCGATTCCGTGATGGTCGGCATGCCCGATACCGCGGTACGGGAAAGCCGCGAGCGCATCAAGTCGGCCCTCATCAATTCCGGTTTCGGCTATCCCAACAAACAGATCACGATTAACCTGGCGCCCGCCAATGTCCGCAAGGAAGGCGGCGGTTTCGACCTCCCGGTGGCGCTCGGCATTCTGGGCGCCATGGGCGTGGTTCGAGGAGTCGACCGCCACATCCTGGTCGGCGAACTCTCGCTCGACGGCTCCATCCGTCCGGTGCGCGGGGCGCTCTCGATCGCGGTCTGCGCGCGCCAGGAAGGCATCGCCAACCTGATCCTGCCCGCCGAGAACGCCGCCGAAGCCGCCGTCGTCGAAGGCGTCGCCGTGTACGGTATGCGCCATCTCGCCGAGGTCGTCGCCCTGCTCACGCGCCCCGAGGAATTCGCGCCCGCCACCCCCGACGGCGCCGGTCGCGAAGCCGAGCCTGCCGCCGTGCCGGATTTCCGCGATGTGCGCGGACAGACCATGGCCAAGCGTGCGCTCGAAGTGGCCGCCGCAGGCTCGCACAACGTGCTGCTGATCGGCCCGCCGGGCTCCGGCAAGACCATGCTGGCCAGGCGCCTGGCCGGCATTCTGCCGCCGCTCACCTTCACCGAGGCCATTGAGACCACCAAGGTCCACAGCGTCGCGGGTCAGTTGGGCAGCAACACCGGCCTGTTGCGCGAACGCCCCTTCCGCGCGCCGCACCACACCATTTCCGATGCCGGTCTGATTGGCGGAGGCGCGGGCATGGCGCGCCCCGGCGAAGTCAGCCTGGCCCACAACGGAGTGCTGTTCCTGGACGAGTTCCCGGAATTCCCCAGGGATGTGCTGGAAATGCTCCGCCAGCCGCTCGAAGACGGCTCGGTGACCATTGCGCGCTCCAGCATGACGCTCCGCTTCCCATCGCGTTTCATGCTGGTTTCGGCCATGAACCCCTGCCGCTGCGGCTTTTGGGGAGACGCCACCAGAGAATGCCGTTGCACGCCCGGACAGATCCAGCAATATCTCGGCAAGATCAGCGGTCCGCTGCTGGACCGCATCGACATTCACGTCGAAGTTCCCGCGGTGCCCTACCAGGAGCTGCGCGGCAACTCAACGGGCGAATGTTCGGCCGAGATCTCGGCGCGAGTTCAGAGGGCCCGATCCGTGCAACAGGCGCGCGGCTACTATAATTCCCGCATTCCCGCGCGCATGATCCGCAAGATTTGCGCCCTCGACGATGCCGGCGAGCGCACCCTGGAAATGGCGGTCCGCCGCATGGGCCTTTCCGCCCGCGCACACGACCGCATACTCAAGGTCGCGCGCACCATCGCCGATCTGGGCGGATTGGAAGGCGTCCTGGCCAAGCACGTTGCCGAAGCCGTGCAGTATCGCAGCCTGGACCGGAATTACTGGAGCTGACCGCTGAGAAGCTGTGAAAAAGTCGTCGGGCTCGCCGGGACAATTGTGGGGCAGGTTTTTAACCTGCGGCGGATTGTCAATCCGCCTGCCGCCTTTGGACGCGCCCGCCACGACCGCGGAGAATCGCCAACACCGTTTGCGGCTCGCCGCTATGCGGGGCAGGCGCTTCCGCGTGCCAACCGATTTTTTCACAGCTTTTCACCAGCCACACGAGGAAAAACCGAATGACGAGACTTCCAAAAGCGCCCGCGCCCCAGGACGCGGCGGCCCTGTTCCGCGAACAACTCGCGGGCGGCGAGGCGGTACTGGGCTGTTTTCTTTCGCTGGGATCCGCGGCGACCGCCGAATTGATGGCCAACGCCGGCTATGACTGGGCGCTCATCGATCTCGAGCACGGCGCCGGCGATGAGCGCGACGCGCTGCCCCAGATTCAAGCCCTGGCAGCCGGTGGATCCGTCGCCATTGTGCGGGTAGAATCGACGGCGCGGCAGCGCGTCCATCGGGTTCTCGATTTCGGCGCCCACGGCATCATGTTCCCGCGCATCGATTCGGCGGCCGAGGCGCAAGCTGCCGTCGCGGCCATGCGTTATCCGCCGGCCGGCGTGCGCGGCGTGGCGTTTTCGAACCGCGCCGGCGGATACGGCTCCAACTTCCGTCCCTATATGGCGGGGTCGGCGGCGCTGATGACCATCGTCCAGATCGAGTCGCCGGCGGCGGTTGAAAACGCCGATGCCATCGCGGCCGTCGACGGCGTGGACGTGTTGTTCGTCGGCCCGTCCGACCTGTCGCATGCCATGGGCATGCTCGGCAATTTCGAGCACCCGGCGTTTGTCGCCGCTATTCAACGCACCGCGGCAGCCGCGTCGTCGCACGGCAAGCATTGCGGAATTCTCCTGCCGGCTCCCCAGGATTTCAAGCAGTACTACGACTTCGGATACCGCTTCATCGCGTCCGGTTCCGACGCGGTTCTGCTGAACAACGCGGCGCGGGCTTTGGTCGAAGGCATCCGGTCCGTTACGTTATAATATTGAAGGTTCGCCGCGGGCATCCCGCTGGAGTGGCGGAACTGGCAGACGCACGGGACTCAAAATCCCGCGACCTTCACTGGTCATGAGGGTTCGACCCCCTCCTCCAGCACCATCATGGCAAAAGCAAACCTTCCGACAGCGCCGCTCCGTGTGCGAGTGTGCGAGATTAGGATTACACGGTCATGATCAGCCTCTTTCGAATCGCAGTACTCTCTTTCGCGTTGCTACACGCGGCCCGCAGCGAAAACCTGTTTGTCTATTTCGGGACGCACGTGGCGGGTCCGGGCAAAGGATTTTCCCTGGCGCATTTCGATACCACCACCGGGGCGCTGAGCAAGCCGGAGTTCCTGCTGGAAGCGCCGGCGCCGGCATATTTCATCATCACGCCCGATGGGAAGCATCTCTATACCTGCAACTCGACGGGGTTTGTGAGCGCCTACGCCATCGATGATGCCACCGCGCGCCTGACCCTGCTCAACCAGGTCCCTTCCGGCGGCGGCGACCCGAGTTACATCAGCCTCGACCGAACCGGGCAATACGTCTTCGTGGCGAATTACGACGGCGGGAACATCGCCGCCTGGAAGCTCCGGCCGGATGGCGGCATCGGCCAGCGCACGGCGTTTGTGCAGCACACCGGAAAGGGCGTGAATCCGCAGCGGCAATCGCACGCGTTCGCGCACTCCATCCACGTGGATCTCACCAACCGCTTCGTCCTGGTGGCCGATCTGGGGCTGGACAAGCTGTTCGTGTACAAGTTCGACGTCAAGACCGGGTCGCTCACGCCCAACGATCCGCCATTCGCCCCGGTGAAGCCTGGGTCCGGAGCGCGGCACATGGTGTTCCATTCCAACGGCCATTGGGTGTACCTGATTACCGAGATGGGGAGCACCATCATTCAGTTCGAGTGGGACTCGACGCGCGGCACGCTAAATGAGCTGCGGACGGTTTCGACGCTGCCCGCGGATTTCCACGGCGACAGCGCCTGCTCCGAGATCACCATACATCCCAACGGCAAGTTCCTGTACGCGTCGAACCGCGGGCACGACAGCATCGCGGTGTTCGCCATCGACGCCAGCAGCGGCCGGCTCACGCCGGTCGAGTATGTTCCCTCGGGCGGGAAGACGCCGCGCAATTTCGACCTGGACCGGGCGGGGCGCTGGATGGTGGTGACGAACCACGGAAATAATGTTGCAATGGTCTTTCGCATCGACCAGGCAACCGGGAAACTGACGCCTGTGGGGAGCCCGGTGGAAGTGCCGTATCCGTTTTGTCCGCGGTTCCTGGAGCCGCGGTGAGCGACAACCTTATGAAGAACATTCGTTGGCAGATTCTGGTGGCGGCGTTGCTCGCCATCGGAGCCGCAGCGCCGGCTAGCGGGGCCAAGCGTTTCACGATTACCAGCTTTGGCGCCGTCGGCGACGGCAAGACATCCAACACATCGGCCCTCCAGGCGTTGATCGACAAGGTGGCGAAAGAGGGCGGAGGCACCGTGGTAGTGCCCGAAGGGACCTTCCTCACCGGCGCCCTGTTCTTCAAACAGGGAGTGAACCTGTACATCGAGAAGAACGGCACGTTGAAGGGGACCACTGAGCAGAGCGACTATCCGCAGGTGAAGACGCGTTGGGAAGGCATCGAGCGTGAGTGGACCTCGGCGCTGCTGAACTTCACCGACATGAACGGCGTGGATGTCAGCGGCGATGGCACCGTCGATGGGTCGGGTGACCTGTGGTTGGCGCGCAGCGGGTTCGGGCGTGGACGCGGAGCGCCGGCGGCGCGGGGGCAGGGTCAGCAGCCACCGCCGCAGCCAGCCGCCGGACGCGGCGCCCCACCGCAGGGTCCCCGGTTTGGACGGCCGCGCATGATCTGCTTCCAGAATTGCAAGCGCGTGCGGATTACCCGCTTGCGATTGAAGCAGGAGGCCATCTGGTGCCTGCACATTCTGTATTCCCACGACGTGGTGGTGGATGGCGTTGACATTCGGGCCGACCACAACATTCCCAGCTCGGACGGAATCGATATCGACTCTTCCAGCAAGGTGCGCGTGCGCAACGTGGATATCGACGTGGACGACGACTGCATCACGATCAAGTCCGGCAAGGACGAAGACGGCCTGCGCGTCAACCGGCCCTCGGAGGACATCATCGTCGAAAACAGCCGCATGCACTATGGGCACGGCGGGGTGGCCATGGGCAGCGAGACATCGGGCGGCATCCGCAACGTGACGACGCGGCATTGCGTGATGGATTCCGACAACTGGGCGCCCATCCGGTTCAAGACGCAGCCCAGCCGCGGCGGCGTGGTGGAGAACATCACCTACAGCGATATCGTGCTCAAGGATACCCGCGTGGCGTTTGAGTTCAACCTGGAGTGGCGCATGGTGCCGCCCATCGCGCCGCCCGCGAAGGTGCTGCCGATCGTGCGCAACGTGACCATTCGCAACGTCACGGGGACCGTGAAGAACGTGGGCATGATGCACGGGTTGACCGGCAGCCCGATTCTGAACGTGAAGTTCGAAAAGTGCAACATCACGGCCGACAGGGGCTTCGTGATTGAGAACGCGCGCAAGGTGGATCTGTCTGGTTTGAAGATCACCGTCAAGAACGGCGACGCGATTACGAAAAAGAACGTCGAGTGAACCGGTCGAGGCGCGCCCTGATCTTTGGCGGGTTGCTCCTTACCCTTTGGCCGTGTGCCTGGGGAGCCCCGGCGCCCGATTCCTTCCGCTTCGCGATTCTGGGCGACCGGACTGGAGAGGCCCAAAGGGGCGTCTACGAGCAGGTTTGGAAGGAACTGGCGGCCGAAAGCCCCTCGTTCGTGGTCAGTGTGGGTGACACCATCCAGGGGATGAGCGACACCACCGCGGAAGCGGAGTGGCAGCAAGCCGGCCGGATCTTCCAGCTTTTCCGGCGCTATCCACTCTATCTCGCGCCCGGCAACCACGACGTCTGGTCTCCGGCATCGGAGCGCCTGTTCCAGCAGTACGCCGCACACTCTCTGCATTACAGTTTCGATTACGGGCAGGCGCATTTCACAATCCTCGACAATAGCCGCTCCGAGGAATTGCCGGCCCGGGAACTGGTCTTCCTGGAAGCGGACTTGAAAGCCCATGCCGGGCAGCCGGTGAAGACGATCGTTATGCACCGGCCATCCTGGCTAGTCGACGTGGCGCTCCGGAATCCTGACTTTGCGTTGCACCAGCTTGCCCGGCGGTACGGAGTTCAGTATGTGGTCGCCGGACATGTTCACCAACTGCTGCGTCTCGAGCTCGAAGGCGTGACGTACGTCTCGATGCCGAGCTCGGGCGGGCAACTGCGGTTGTCCGGACTCTACCAAGACGGTTGGTTTTTCGGACACGCATTGGTCGAAGTACACGCCAAGAGCATCGACGTTCAGATCCGGGAAACAGGTCCGCCGCACGGCCAGGGCCGCATGACGAAACTAACGGACTGGGGCGTGGCCGGTCTGGTCAAGGGAGAACCATGAGAGCCCGCGCCCGAGAGATCCAGAACCCCCGTTCCGCATGGCTCTTTTGGCCCATAGTAACGCGCCGGAATCAGGCGCAAAATGGGTGCGATGGGATCTCCAGCGGCAGCCGAGGTCGTTCGGGCGGCGGAGCATTTGCTGTGGGTTTTGGCCCGTGCCGACGTCGAGAATCTTTCCGCCCCGCGGTGCGATCTGCTCCACAGGCTGGATGAACTGGAGCGCCGCGCGGCCGATCTGAACATTCCCGATCTCTACCGCCAAGTGCTGCTTCGGTGTCAGTAGGCCGGCATGATCTAGCGGTGCGCCCAGTATTGACGGCGGGCTTGCACCACCAGACCCTTTTGCCTGACCGTCAGTTGGATGGTGCGAAACTCGGAGATGGCGATGGGCTTGTCCGACACGTAGCCCAGATTGTACTGATTGCGCAGTTCCTCCTGCAGGATATCGAACATCCGATCCACGGTTTGCTCCTTCGAAACCTCGAAAAAGCTGCCCCCGCTATCGTTCGACATGCGCTGCAAGACGCGCTTGCCGTCGTGGCCTCCCAAAACTCCATAGGCGCCCGGGTCGGAGTACAGAATCGAATAGATGAGCGTGTCGGCGCGCTCGGCCGCCTCCACCGCATCCTGCAGTGTGCCGTAGCTGCCGAAGTCCACGCCATCGGAGAGCACGATCAGAGCTTTCCGGCCGGTTTGCTTCTTCATGACCTCATCGGACGCCTGGGCCACGGCATCGTAAAGCATGGTGCCGCCGCCATGTTGCATGCGCAACTGGCGCTGGGTCTCCGTGTCGACGTAGGCCAGCGCATCCGCCAATTTGCCGACCGAGGAAGTGAGCGCCTGGCGCATCTGCACGGCGCTCGCGAACTGCATGATGAAGACCTGGTCTTTTTTTTCGCGGACCACCTGGTCCAGGAAGCGCAGACTGGCGCCGCGCTCGGCATCCAGCACGCGCCGCTGGCTGCCGCTGGTGTCCACCAGCAGGCCGAGCGTCAGCGGCAAGTCGCTCTCGCGCGCAAAATAGCGGATGGCCTGCGGGCGGCCATCTTCGGACAACAAGAAATCGTCCTGGTTGAGATTGCCGGCCAGCGATCCGGTTCTGTTCCGCACCGTCGCCAGAACATTCACCACTTTCACATCCGCGGAAAAAACCGGCGTGTCCTGACCGCGGGCTGCCCGGACGCCGCACAGTGCCGCCGCGCACTGGAGAAGTTCGCGTCTGGTGAAATAATCCGGCATAGGCGCGCACGGTTCCTCTCTCTATTAGTTTAAGTGAGACAAACGGCTACAATGGAAACAGTCGAATTCATCAGCGTATGGTTGATGCCGGCCAGGAGGGGAGAACGAAAATCGCGCTGAAAAATCACCCGATGCTGCGCGACGTATTCGTGCTCCTGTTGCTTACGGCGCTCGGCCTCGCGATCGCGGGCTACCATCCGGGGTGCGAGGACGACGGCGTGTATCTCAGCGCCATCAAACACGATCTGGCGCCCGCGCTGTACCCCCATGACACGGACTTCTTCGCGCTCCAGTTGCAGGCCACGGTTTTCGACAAAGCGGTCGCCGGCTTGATCCACGTGTCGCACGTGCCCGCCGGGATCGTCATCCTCACTCTGCATGCCCTGACCATCTTCTTCATACTCTGGGGATGTTTGCGGATCGGCCGCCGCTCGTTCCGCGAGACCTGGGCGCAGTGGTCCGGGGTCACCCTCGTGGCGGTGTTGCTAACCCTGCCTGTCGCGGGAACCGCCCTGTACTTGGTGGACCAGAATCTTCATCCGCGCGCCATGGCCACGGCGGCCATCCTCGCCGCAATCCTTGCCGTTCTCGATCGGAAATGGCTGCTGGCCGGCGCGTGGTTGGTCCTCGCGGTGACGTTTCACCCCATGATGGCTTGTTACGGAATCTCTTTCTGCTTTCTTCTGGCATGGAAACCAGCGGCGGCGCCGGCCTGCTCCTGCGCATTCGCGCTGATGCCTTTGAGCTGGGTCTTCGGCCCGGTATCGAAAGCCTGGTACGTAGCGGCCGATACGCGAGCGTACTACTTTCTCTCCCGCTGGGAGTGGTACGAGTGGCTGGGCGTCTTTGCTCCGCTGGCCTTCCTTTGGTGGTTTCGCCGCATCGGGTTACGCGACCGCAATCCCGTGCTGGCGCGTTTGGCGACACGCCTGGTGATCTACGGCGTCTTCCAGCTTGGCGTGGCCGTCGTGCTGCTGGCCCCCCCGAACCTCGCCCGCCTGGAGTCCTTTCAACCCATGCGCTTTCTGCACTTGCTCTATCTGCTGTTCGTGCTGCTCGCGGGTGGGCTGCTCGGGCAGAAGCTACAGCGCGCCAAGCGGCTGCGCTGGGCGGCTCTGGTGCTGCCACTGGCCGCGGTGATGTTTTTCGCGCAGCGTCAGACCTATTCCGCCTCCGCTCATCTCGAGTTCCCCGGTACCGTCCCTTCCAACCGGTGGTTGCAAGCCTTCGATTGGATTCGCGGGAACACGCCCGTCAGCAGCTTTTTCGCCATCGGCCCGGGCTACATGGAACGCCCCGGCGAGGACTTTCACAGCTTTCGTGCGCTGGCCGAACGCAGCAGTCTGGCGGACATCACCAAGGACGCCTCGGTCGTCACCCAAGTGCCCCGTCTGGCGCCGCTGTGGCTGGAGCAGGTGCAGGCGCAGTCGGGATGGGAGCACTTCGGGGCGCGGGATTTCCAGCGGCTGCACGCTCGATTTGGAGTCGACTGGCTGGTGCTGGAGCAACCGGGAGTCTTGGGTCTCGACTGTCCCTATCAGAACGACTCGCTAAGGGTCTGCCGCGTCAGCGGATTCCGGTAACCATGCCCGAACTCGCGGTCGTGATCCCAACATTCGACGAGATCCAGAATGTCCAGCCCGTCGCCGACGCGGTTTTCTCCGCTCTCGAAGGCATCGACTTCGAGCTGATCTTCGTGGACGACGATTCCCCGGACGGCACTGCGCGCCAGGTGCTCGAGCTGTCTCGCACCAACCCCCGCGTGCGCTTGGTGCACCGCATCAATCGCCGCGGCCTTTCTTCGGCCGTCGTCGAGGGCATGATGGCCAGCAACGCACCCTACCTGGCCGTGATGGACGGCGACATGCAGCACGACGAAACCCTCCTGCCCGACATGCTGCGACGCCTCCGGGCCGGCGACGTCGACCTGGTCGCCGGCACCCGCCACCGGGAAGGCGGCAGCAGGGGAGAGTTCCCGTGGGCTCGCAGAGCTTTGAGCCAGTTGGGCCGGCGCTTAAGCGCCCTCGTCTGCCACGCCGATGTCTCCGACCCGATGAGCGGCTTCTTCGCTTTGCGCCGCGACTACCTGGATGAAGTGGTCCGCCACCTCAGTTGCGTGGGCTTCAAAATCCTGGTCGACCTGCTGGCCTCCTCCAAACGCCCGGTTCGCATTCAGGAAGTTGGTTACACGTTTCGCAAGCGCCTCCACGGGCAAAGCAAGCTCGACCTCGTCGTGGGGCTCGAATACCTGGAGCTGCTTCTGCACAAGCTGGCGGGCGATTGGATTCCGGTCCGCTACGCTCTGTTCGGCATGATCGGCGCCGTCGGCGTCGTCGCCCAGTTGGTGCTCATGGGGTGCTTGCTCTATTTCGGCCGTCTGACGTTCGATACCGCCCAGGTGACCTCCAGCCTGCTGGTGATCGGACTCAACTACGCCGGGGACAACCGGATCACTTTCCGCCGCCGGCGCCTGCGCGGCTGGCACTGGCTCTCCGGCCTGGCCTTGTTCGCGCTGGCGTGCTCGCTGGGCCTCTATCTGAACCTGCGCGTGGCCAGCGGTCTCTCCGGAATGGGCGTACGCTGGATTCTGGCCTCGCTGGCCGGCATTCTCATCGCTTCGGTCTGGAACTACAGCGTCGGCGCCATATTGGTGTGGCGCATCAACCGCCGCCCATGAGAGCCGGTGTTGGGATCCCGCTTACTTCTTCTTGGAAAAGATACCCTTCAGGTCGGGCCAGAACTCTCTCACCAGGTTGGTTCCGGCGCTGACGCCCACGCCCGCGGTGCCCCATTCGAAGATGGACTCCGCGTTGCGGAACTCGCGCGGGCTCCACAGCGTGGCAATGGCCCAGCTTCCATAAGCGTTGGCCGGCATGGATAGCGCCACCGTGCGGCTGTCATCGGGTTTGCGCGCTGTCACGGTGTCCGCAATCACGTGGCCGGTGCGCTTGAAGAAGTTGCCCTGGCCCAGGCGGCGATACCGCGTGTCCTCGCGATGGATGGCTTTGACGCCGTCCTCAATCAGCACTCCGACGACGAACTGGCCGTAGAGCGAGCCGAGACGCTTTTCAAATCCTAATCGCTTCTTGCCCCACTCGCCGGGCCAATCGTGCACCTGCTGCAAGATGGCGCCGGGAACCGTCGCTGTCAGGGCCTGGATGCTGAACAGACGCTTGAGAATCGGCTTGTGGAGCGGTACCGATGGCGCGGCTGCCGCGGACGCGTCGGCGGGTTTGGCCGCCGGCGCCAGATCCTGCGCGCGGCACACCACGGCCCCGGCCAACAAAAGCGCGCCGATCAACGTCTCAGAACTCAAAGCTGGCCCCAAAACGGAGACTTCTTCCGTTGTTCAACGTGTTGGTGATCGCCCCGAAGCTGGAATCCGTAAGCATATAATCCGGCGCCGCGAACTGCGCGCTGTTGAAGAGGTTAATGGACTCGGCCCGGATGGTTAGCGGCTTCTCGCGCCACACTGGAATGCGCCGCGACACCGAAGCGTTGACATTGCGGATGGGTCCCTTTCGAAATACGTTGCGGCCGATGTTTCCCGCGTCTGTTCCCGGCGTGATGAACGCGAAAGCGGAGGCCGGCAGCAGCCGCCTGGACGTGTCCGGATTGCCAATGGTGCGGCCCAGGACGGCAACGTCGACCAGGTTGGGCCGGTCCCAGGGTGTTCCGTCCACGTTGCCGAACCCCGGCGCGTCGGAGCCGGAGTATACCGTAAACGGCGTCCCGCTCTTGAGCAATGCGATAGTCGAAATATTCCAGCCTCCGGCCAGAGCCCGAACCCAGCGCTTCGCCGAAGCCGGCGAGGGAGTCTCGTACGCGACTCGCGCCCGGAACGAGTGCGGCTGGTCGAAATCCGAGCGGCCCCTCAGGTCTCTGTGCCTTTCATACTGCCACTGGCTGTCGGCCTGCGACAGGGGCCCCTGATCGGCGAAATCGGTGCCATCGTCCATGGCCTTGCTAAACCAATACGAGGCATCGGTATGCAGCCCTTTCCAGCGCGGCAGGAAGAGGTTGGCTATGGCGGCATTGTACCAGGCATCCGCGCCATTCCAGATGTCGCGAATCGAGCTGTAGCTCTGATTGGGCCGCCGGGCGTCGACGTTGTCCTCGGTCAGCGTCATGCCCGGCACAATCAGCCCGCGGTTGATGGTTCTCGTCTGAATCAGCTTGTCCGTGCGGCTTCCCACATAGCCCAGTTGCATGTGCCAGGAGCCGCGCAACTCCCTCTCCCAACTGAAGTTGTACTGGTGCGAATAGGGCAGGACCAGGTGGGGATCGAGAACCGTGAGAAACGGGAGCCCTGCCGCCCCACTACTAAAGGACGTTCCACTGGCAGCGGTCAGGGCCTGGATCAAATTGGGCGACTGGATCATTTGTACATTGTTGGAGGGCGGGTTGGAGCGTATCCAGGCGTAAGTGGACGGAAGGATGAGCCCGTACTGCAGCCCGTAGCCCGCGCGCAACACGCCGGCCGCTCCGGGAAGGCGGTAGGCGAGCCCCACTTGCGGAGCCAGATTATTGCAGTCGCATCCGTAGGGGATGACACCGGGATGGTTGACTTCGTAAGGCGCCGGGCTGGGTTGGTAGCGAAGCCCATAACTCACGGTGAGGTTGGCAGCCGCGTGCCAGGTGTCGCCGGCGTAGAACGACAGGTCCCAGTTGCGAAATCCGGCCGACAGATCGCCGATGGCGGTGACCATGGAAAAGGGCAAGCCAAGCCGGAGGGCGGTGATGGCATCGTATTGGGAAGTGGCGTAAAAGTTGATATCGGGGCGGCTGGAGTCGGACCGGAATCCATTGTATTGCATCCGCGCCATTTCGTACCCGAAGACAAACGTGTGCGCGCCGCTTACGTGGCGCACCTGCACTCCGTTGCGAAACCGGTTGTCGGCCCGGTAACCGGGCACGTCCGGAGGCGGGCCGAGCGACTGCAAACCCTGCACATTGATGCTGGGGCCCAGGTTGTCCTTCGAAGGGGCTAACAGCGAGGTGGTGCGGAGGAGGCCGATGGTGGCGCTGGTCGAAGTGGCGGGGGTCCAATCGCGGTTCCAAGTGACGCGTCCGTCGTTCGACCAACCGGTGGAATCCGGGTTCTGCCCAGCCACGAGTTGGAACGCGATCACCTTCTGCTCGACCAGGTGGTACTGAAACACCAGCCGGTCGCGGCTCCCGATCTGCTGGTCGAAGCGGGTGTTCCAATCCTGCCCGTCCACGCGCCGGGGAGAATTGGTGTTCAACATCCGGGGATCGATGTCGGTGCGGTTCGGGACCTGATCCGGATAGGCGTTGAGAATGAGCTGGACGTAGGCGCGCAGAGTCGGATCGGTGGCCAGCGGAGTCCTTTCCGAGGGCAAAGGCACCAGGACATTTCCGTTCACCATGCCGCGAGTTTTCTGCTGGCCCATATCGAGCGAGATGTAAGCCCCGCGCCAGACGAACGCTTCCACCGCGAAGCCGTACTGGTTATCGTGAGCGGGTTTCAGCCCTCCCACCTGAAAGAAGGCCCGCGCGCCGAAGACGCTGTTCTGATGAGACTCATACAGCCTCCCATGCAAGGCGCGCCAAACCCTCGCCGGAGGGTGCAGCCCGATGGAGGGTGCGGTGCCGTATTCCGAGCCGAAATAGCTGAGGTCCGGCAGGAATTGGGGAATCAGGGTGGCCGTCGTGCCAATCCGCACCAGCAGGTCCTTGAGAAGATCCATGTCCACCGGGTTCACCGCGACGTTTTCATTGCGCTCATTCTCTCCGGCCCCGGCGTCGGTGCGGGACACTTGCATTTCCGGGCTGCGCGCCGCGGGTGGGGAGGCGGCGTCTTCCGGGACGGCCGGATTCGCCTTTTGGGCTTCGCTGGGCGTGCCGCCACCTCCGCCGGACGGGCTCGGCGCTTGCGGCGGTTGGGCGGCAAGGGTGATCGACAGGCAGGCGACAAGAGTGAGGGCTAGCAGTCCGCGGCGGGCAGTGTGGGGCAGGATTGGCCAATGCCACATACTTTTCCCAGAACCTGGAATCCGGCAAGAATTGTGGGGCAGGTTTGCAGGGGTACCCTCTGGGTCCGGCGGGTTGGTAACCCGCCCGAATCGCTGGTAAACAGAACGACCAGCGCCGGTTGAAAACCGGCGCGCAGGATGCAATCCTGCCCCACAATTCATGGATGGAGTCTGGCATGCCAAAAAGTATGTGGCATTGGGCAGGATTGGCTGTCCCACAAAGCGGCCTAGCCGCAACCAAAGGTACGCAGTGTCGGCAGGACAGGCAGGCAGGCCGGGCCCAGAGGGCGCCCCCAATCGGCCGCAGGATACAATCCCGCCCCACCCCGAGCGCCGTTGGAATCCTGCGCCGTCGGCTTTCACTGCCCATCCGCCCAGGTGATGAGTCCAGGCAAAAACGCCTTGGCTTCGTCGGGGTGGAAGGGCAACACCCGCACCGTGTAGCCGTGCAGACCGCTCCGGCCGCACGGCACCGCGGCCGCCTCGAAGATACAGAATCCTTCCGGGCTCTGCCCCGCCGGTTGCATGGGAATCGCCACGCCACCCGTGATTTCGCCGCCCGAATCGAGCCGGCCCAGATACAGTTCCACCGCGACCTCCTCCCTGGGGATTGCCCCCAGCCGGATCCACGCCCGGACCTGGATTTGGCTGCCAACAGCCAGTTCCGCGGCCGCCAACCCGGTAATGCGCTCGACGCGGACCTGGGCCCAATTCGCGCGTATGCGCGAAACCCAAGCCGCCAGCGCCTTGGCGCGCGCCGATTCTTCCGCCGTCAACCGTTGGTATCTCTCGTGCGCCTTCACATAGAAGTCGGCGGCGTATTGCTTGACCACACGCTGCATGTTGAACGACGGACACAAGTGGGCGATGGAACTTTTCATGTTGGCGACCCAGCGCCGCGGCACGCCATCGGCGCCCCGATCGTAGAAAGCGGGAACGATATCGTGTTCCAGCAAGTCGTAGAGGGCGGCGGACTCCACCTGGTCCTGGTACTCGGCGTTGTCGTAGCTCTCGCCGCGTCCGATGGCCCACCCCACAAAGCGATTCCTGGCAGCCGCCTCCCGCCAGGCTTCGTCCCACCATCCATCCAGGATGCTCAGATTGATGGCGCCGTTGGGCAGCGCCTTCATGCCACTGGTTCCACTGGCCTCCTGGGGCCGCAGCGGAGTGTTGAGCCATATATCCGAGCCCTGGACCAGGGACCGCGCCATGGCCGTATCGTAATCTTCGAGGAACACCAGCCGGCGGCGGAACTCTTTCTGCTGCGCCAGTCTTATGATCTGCTGGATCAGTTCCTTGCCGGCATCGTCGCGAGGATGGGCTTTGCCGGCAAACAGAATCTGCACGGGACGCTCGGCATGGTTGAGGATGCGCCCCAAGCGCTCGATGTCCCGCAGCACAAGAGTCGCCCGCTTGTAAGTGGCGAAGCGCCGCGCGAAGCCGATGGTCAGCGCATCCGGGTCGAGCGCTTCGCCGGCGGCGTCGATCTCCGACTGCGGCGCGCCGCGGCGCTGGAGCTGCAACCGCAGATGCCGCCTCGCGAATGCCACCAAACGCACCCGGCGGCGCTCGTGCGTTCGCCACAGTTCCTCGGCCGGAATGCCCTCCACCCGCTGCCACAGTTTGGCATCGGCGTCCACCCGCCAGTTCGGCCCCAGGTACCGGTCGTACAACTGATTCATCTCGAGAGAAATCCAGGAGCGAAAATGCACGCCGTTGGTGACGTGGCCGATGGGAACCTCATCCTCCGGAACACCCGGCCAGATGGACTTCCACATCTTCCGGGAGACCTCTCCGTGCAGCTTGCTGACTCCATTGCTGGAGGCCGCCATGCGAAACGCCAGCACCGTCATGCAGAACTCTTCGGCGTCGTTGGCCGGATTCTGCCGGCCGAGCGCCAGGAACTCCCCGCGGCCGATTCCCAGCCGGTTGATGTAATCCCCGAAGTAACGGTCCATCAAGGAAGCCGGAAAGTAATCGTGGCCCGCCGGCACCGGTGTGTGGCCCGTGAAGATGAGGCCCGCGGACGCCTCCTCAAATGCCTCCTGAAACGAGAGCCCATGCTTCTCTTTCAGCCTGCGCACGCGTTCCAGCCCAAGGAACGCGGAGTGCCCCTCGTTCATGTGGTACACCGTCGGCTCCAGTCCCAGGGCCTCCAGAGCGCGATACCCGCCGATGCCGAGCAGGATCTCCTGTTTCAGCCGCATCTCGAGATCGCCGCCGTAAAGCTGGTCGGTGATGACGCGGTCCTCGGGGTGGTTGGCCGGAAGGTTGGAATCCAGCAGGAAAAGCGGCACGCGGCCGACTTGCGCTCTCCACACCTGGGCCGTCACCGGCCGGCCGGGATACGCCACTTCCACCGTCACGGCACTCCCGTCGGCACGGCGTTCGCGAGTGACGGGGAGAGTCTGAAAATCGTTGTCTTCGTACGACTCCTGCTGCCATCCCGCGGCGTTGAGGTATTGACGAAAGTACCCTTGCTGGTACAGCAGCCCGACGGCCACCAGTGGCACACCCAGATTGCTGGCCGACTTCAGATGATCGCCGGCCAGGACGCCGAGCCCACCCGCAAATATGGACAGGCACTCCGTCAATCCGAATTCGGCCGAGAAGTAAGCCACCAGCAGTTTGTCCGTCCGATCATACGTGCGGCGATACCAGGTAGATTCCGCCGAGAGGTAGGAAGCCATTTCCTTGACCAGGCGATCCAGTTGGGCGAGGAACGATTCATCCTTGGCCGCAGCCTCCAGTTGCTCCTGGTCGATAGTCCCCAACATCAGCACGGGGTTGTGCCCGGTGGATTCCCAGAGGTCGCTATCCAGGCGGCGGAAAAGTTCGATGGTGTCGTGGTTCCAAGCCCAGCGCAGGTTGTAAGCCAGTTGACGCAGGCCCTCGAGCGCGGGTGGCAACGAAGGGATGACGTTGAATACGTGAACGGGCTTCATAGAGCAAGTATAAGAGGTTTCAGACTCCGGATATCGGATAAGGCCTCCAGAAAAGTCGCGTGTCGCGGGAGCGACTGCGCGATGGGGCTGGCGGGGACGGGGTTCCTCGGATGGGGTCGGGGGTCGGGGGCCGGGGGCCAGGGGCCGGGGGCCGGGTGACGC
>Ga0326727_10006481_pt1 | contig 32092 bp, 30 predicted proteins | sample MB2enrmetagenome_FD_207643 | JGI IMG/M metagenome (GOLD analysis project Ga0326727, IMG submission 207643) | Lab enriched peat soil microbial communities from McLean, Ithaca, NY, United States - MB29MY | ecosystem: Environmental > Terrestrial > Soil > Wetlands > Peat | place: USA: New York...
GCCTGGTTAAAAAACTTCCGCCGCCTGACGAGCCGCTGGGAACATCGTGCCGTCAACTTCCTCGGCATGGTTCAACTCGGCTGCATATTGATCCTGTTGAGGCATCTGTGAGACTGCTTCTAGGGCAAACACCAAAGTGAGGCGAACCCGGCGACACCACTTAGAATTGGAACAAATTGGAACAATGTGAGGGTTATAGGCGGATGTCAGTGGTTGAAAATGTGGTGGCCAGGGACGGAGTTGAACCGCCGACGCCAGCCTTTTCAGGGCCAAAATAAACAGTGATTACAACGACTTCGTGGCACGGGTGGCGCTAGAAGTTGTTGATAGTGCGTGGTGGAAACAGCAACTGCGGGTAAAAAATGCGGGTAGCAGAACGAACGCCCTCTCATCGAATGATGGGGCATCGCGGCAGCCGTTATTCGCCTTCGCGTAGTTTCTATGCCAACCTAGTTTCTCGCCTTGCTCTGCATTCGGTCGATCTGCGTCGTTGCGGGGGGTGGATTTGTTCCCCAGTGCGCCACGCATTCTACGTAAGTTGTTGACTTCACGATAGGCGTGAATGCCGAAACTGGCGAGAAAGGCAAGTCCGTCATTCAGTTTTCATTCAGTTTTTTCCACAACAGTCCAAGTCGACGAACCAAAATAATTATCATCGTAAATCTTCTTGAGGAGCCGTGCTCGGTTCAAGCTCTGCTCGGGCGGCGATAGCACGCAGCATTCCGGCAAAAATCCAGCGATGGACGGGATACAACGTGTACCAGTAGACAAGACCACCCAGGCCCGCAGGGTCGAAAATGGCAGTCTAGCGGATATTTGATCCTTGAGAGTTTGGCTGTGCAGCGATCGGCTCAACCTCGAATTGGAGCCAAGCGCGTCCGGGCACTTTCATTTCGGCGACCAGTCTCAGACGACGATCGGGCTCGAACGCTTCCACTCGCCAAAAATCCAGCGCATCCCCCACAGCCAGAGTCTGAGCGTTGCGTCGCCCGCGCCGCATTCCGACGCCCCCTACTAGAAGATCCAAAAAACCGCGCAACCACCACAGGAAACCCGCAAAGTACCAACCGTTCGGTCCTCTAATCTGTCGGATGGGAGCAAAGGCCGCTGCCGGTGTAACGGACACGCGTAGAGTACGCGAGTCCACGAGCCGGGTTCCGAAGTGCACGCCGCCCCACGACCGGGTCTTTCCGGCAGAGGAGAGAGCGTCCGACCAAGACGTCTCCGCGAACACAAGGTTCTCGTTGTGTAAGGCTCTTTCGATCGCATCCTTCAAACCTTTCGGCCTGATATCGAACACTTTCAGCGCTGACGGGTTCCGGACCAGTGTGGGGTTGCGCATGCTATCGACAAGCTTGCGTCCTATGCGAGCATAAATAGGAGTGACCAGGCCCAACCACAAACTCGAGAGGCGAGGCGTTAAGACTGGAACCGGAAGCATCCATCGGCGGAGACCGCATTGCCGCGCGTACTCTTGCATTATTTCGCCATAGCTCACTTGGTCGGCACCGCCGATCTCAAATCCCGCTGCTTCCCCGACCGGCAGCTCAAGCGCCTGCAAGAGATACGCGATCACATCTTCGACCGCGATCGGCTGAGCCTTCACAGCAACCCAGCGTGGGCAAATCATCACCGGCAGGCGCTGAACCAGAGCGCGAATCATTTCGAAGGAGAGGCTCCCGGAGCCGATCACAATCGAGGCCCGAAACTCAATGGTTGGGACCCCCGAGGAACGCAAAATGTCCGCAACCTCCTGACGACTCCGCAAATGGGCAGACAGCGACTGTCCCTCTGCACCGAGCCCACCTAAATAGATGATGCGGCGCACACCTGCTTGGCGGGCGGAGGCGGCGAAATTACGCGCCGCTTGACGGTCCTGTTCTTCGAACTTACCCGGGGACCCCATCGAGTGAACCAGGTAATAGGCGGTGTGCACTCCGGCCATAACCGGTGGGAGTGAAGCCTGGTCGAGGCAATCGCCCTTCACCACTTCGGTGTTGGGACCGACACGCGGCTGCAGAAATTCAGGGTGTCTGGCCAAACAACGAACCGGCCAGCCGGCCTTCTCAAGACCCTTGAGGAGACGTCCTCCGATGTAGCCTGTGCCTCCAGACAGCAGGACCAGCGGTCGCCCACCAGAATCAAGAGATGACCCCATTGTTAGTATCCACCCCATCAATGCAAGCGATTAGGCCGTAGTGTGAGCTCTGTCGCGGTCATGAAACCTGGTCCCCTCAATCTCTTGCCCGGACATTGTTTATGGGCACATATTCTGCTGGATATACTTTTTTTTGTTGAACTTTTTCCCCGTACTCTCGCCCGACATATATCGAATCTGCCCGAAGATAGGCCTTTCAAACCACGGACGGTCGAATTTCCCCACGATCGACCATGCAATCCCCGCATACCCGTTGGGGTCGCGTCCGTCCAGTTCGTGCTTGTCGTTCAGCCGTACTGCGACCTGGTAGGCCTGTGCCGGCGACGGACTCCACTCCAGAATTTTTTTTGCCCAGTACATCCGCAGATAGTTGTGCATCCAGCCTGTGCTGACCATCTGTATTTGTGCCGCATTCCAAAGCGGGTCGTGGGTCTCTGCCTGCTCCAATTGCTGTTCGGTGTATAACACCGGCCGATTGTCGTTCGCATGCCTGGCTAAAGTGCGGTGTGCCCACGGCTCGGCGCACTCGAAATTGTCGTAATTCGGATTGAAGCGCACCAGGTTTACCGCCAACTCCCGCCACGTAATGATCTGGTTCAGAAATGCTTCCTTGTCTGCCTTGGGCGCATTGGCGTTCTCGACGGCCAGCGCGACGCTAAGCGGACCGATATGCCCAAAATGCAGATATGGCGAAAGCCGGCTGGTACCGTCCAGTTCTGGCTTGTTGCGCGTCGTGTCATAAGATGCCAGTCCATGCCGGATAAAATCTTTGAGCAAGCGCAGCGCTTCGTTCGTCCCGCCTCGAAAGCCTGACACCGGAGTGATCGAGGTGTCTAGTGGCCAACCCTGCGTGATGTCAAACTCCGCGTCCAGCGATAACAAGCCTTCTGGCTTCTTCCACGCTACTCTTGCTTTTGGATTTTTCAGCGGGACCATGAAGCGTCCGAGCTGCGCCTGCAGTTTCGGCCTAATAATGTGCGCCGCGTACTGCCGCTTCTCGATCAGTTTCGAGGGCACGATCACATCCGCGTCCACGGTCCAGAGTGGGAGGCCGAGCTTCTTCGCCGCCGAGCGCCGCCAGGACTCGGGTTCCCTCATCGGATTCTCGTCGCCCACTACCTGCGACGGCTTCACTTGCTCGCAGAACTTTATGAGGCTGTGTTCCGGGAATCGCCGGAGCACGAACCCAATGTTGCGCGCCTTCAGCGACTCCGCGATATCCGGAATACCTTCGGCGAGAAAGCGGTAGTGGCGAAGGTTGGCGCGTGGATAAAAAGGAACGGGTGCGAAGAATACGACAACGGGCTTTTCCAGCGCGTTCGCCGCCTCAACGGCCACGTCCAGCGCAGGATTGTCCAAGCCTCGTTGAGCCCGCTGCATCCAGTAAACAACGCAAGTGCCTGCCGGATCGGGCGGTCCCGCGCGCCGCACCGTTACGCTAGGGTCGCTGGAGAGCCGGTTCAGATCATCCATGGCTGTGCAATCGCGGTTGTGCTGGTATCTGCATTGTCATCGAGTTCGGCCTGTTCCATCCCGGCAAAGCGGACCTCCCTTCTGCTAAACAAGAAGTGGAACTAGTAAACATAAGTGTTGGGTGCCCCGGTGGCTTTTGATTCCGTTCCATCTCATGGTGTCGGCTTCGGGTTTCGACAGGCAGACCTCATCGGGCGGTTGATGGAACCGAATTATCTCTTTGGAAACCATGGAAGCAACACGCTTGTTCTTCTTTTGTACTCCGCGAAATCAGGATTCTCGGCCATCTTCTTTTCAAGCATGGGAATCCCCGAAACCTTCAGGATTAAGATGGTGATCGTGAGGGGCCCGATAATCCCAAACCAGCCGCCCGGAACGCCCAGCGCCACCAGCCAAATGCCCCACCATTGCACGACCTCTCCGAAATAGTTGGGGTGTCGGGTATACCTCCACAGCCCGCTCTGCAGTATCTTGCCCCGATTGAGCGGATCTTTCACGAACCCAGAGAGCTCTGCATCACCCACCGATTCGAAAAGGAACCCAAACAGCCAAACGCAAACGCCGATTCCATTGACGAAGCCGAACGTGCCTGCGGTGCTTCGATTAATCATCAGCACCGGCAACGCGACGATGAAAAGAAGCGCGCCCTGCAGGAGGTACACCTGGGCATACGAGCAAGCATAGAACCACTTGCCCCATTCCCGTCTCCAGGCCATGTAGCGGAAATCTTCCGCTTTGCCGCGATGGCGGGCATGAATGTGCCATGCCAGACGTACGCCCCATACGCTCACCAAAATACATACCAGGAGGCCTCGCGTTCCGGAACCGCCAGCCAGCAAGAAAGATGTCCAGGCTAAAAGGACGAGGCCCAACCCCCACGCCACGTCGGCCACATCATTCCTGCGCTTGAACAAAGAAATCAGGAACCATAGGCTCACGTACGCCCACAGCAGGAAAGCCAATGGGGGGTAGTAATTCATAGTCCGATCTTGGACGCGATCAAGTAGGTTCCGACGGATACCGAACCTGCCAGTACCATGCCCCAAGTCAAATCCACTACGGTCAACAGCAGCGGCCAGTCCTTGAGCGTGGCGAGATTGGTGAGATCGTAGGTTGCATAGGTAATCAGGCCGAACAAGGCTCCGAACAGGAGGGCACGCGCCCATGAACCTTTTTCAACCGCCGGAGCAATGACGAAAACCACCAGGCCCGCCAGGAAGAGAAGGTAAAAGAGGATGGCCGCAGCCCAATTGACGTTGGCTTTCATCAGGAATCCGATCTGCTTGGCATAGAAATTCTTTGCTGCCACGCCGAGCCAGATCATATCCAACCCAAAGAAAATCGGCAGTGCAATGCAATAAAGTTTCAAGAACATGCCGTCACCAATTGTGGTTCACATTAACGATTTGAAATAGCCTAGCGCGGTTTGAAGTTCCCGAAGAATCGCTTCAGCTCCGGGCCGTACTCTCGAATTACGTTGACGGCCACGACCAGCCCCATTTGCTGGTGGCCCAGTTGTACACCCTGCACGAATGGGTCGTAGCGCTTTGGATACCACGTAGTCACAAGCATGGCGCTGCCGTAGGCGCCCGCTACTTGGGGAAAGTCAATGCGCTTGCGCCCTTGGCCGTTGTACGCGAGAAAGCTCATTTCGACGGCATTCCACGTCCGCCGCAGACCACCGTGGCAACGGCAGCGGAAGTAGCGCGGATCCAGCCCGAGAGCCGCGTCCCCCGCTTCGTGCACACCGTCGTCAACCGTGAACATGGCGAAGGTCGTTCCAACACGTTTGCCGTAGCCCTCCCATGAGCGCGTCCACTCCCTCGGATCGTTTCCGATCTGTCCTCCGCTGGCGGCTCCTGCCGCCGCGATGTACGTGAACGGCGAGCCGAGATACTCCTTGAAGAAGCGATCCGACCGCTGTTTGGCGGTCAGGGATACGTAGCCGGGAGCGTCCGGGGGAACCGGAGCAGACTGCGCGATGCCTAACGCAGAACAACTCATGGCCACAAGACAAAGAATGCCACTTCGTAGGCCGAGATTCATTGGCGATGTTCTCCGAGAGCGCTGCGCAGGCTAGCCCCCTTGGTTTCATCGAAAACACCTTCTGACCGCCACAGCACTTTGCCCTCGCGATCCGCCAGGAAAGCATAGATCTTGGTTTGGTCGGCGATGTGCAGTGCGTCGCAAAAGGCTGCCTTATCGAGATACAAGGTGATCGTACGCTCACGAGCATTGCGATCGGGAATGCCGTGGCGCATACCGGTGTCAATGAACCAGCGGGCTAAAGCGTTCGGCCTTTGAATGGTGGGGAGCTCGTAGTAGTGAAAGCCAGGATCGATTTCCTCGAATCGTCTCATTTGCCGCAACCAGGTATCCACATCTTTCTGCTGCTCCCGCTCAAATGCCACCAACAGGAGGTTGCGGTCGCCCTCGAAGTCGGCGGGCAGGTTGAAGGCACGCTTTTCGAGGTTAGAGGCGTTCACGCTGGGGAAATGCTCCCCGGACAAACTCTGGGCTAGTGCCACGCTAGGACCTCCGTCGGAACTCGTGATGAATGTAACCAGAAGCGATGCTATGGTCCAGACAACAATTCTCATTTAGAGACTCCAATCAAGCGTGGGAAATCTAAGCGGCCTCGGCGGTATTGGGACGCAGCCCAGACGAGGCGGCTACCTGGCGCAGCACCCGGGACAGCAGGAAATTGAGGAGAAGAATTGCGGGCGGACCGATCAATAGCCATGCGGATATGGCGTGGACTCCCGCCAGCCAAAGCGTCGCGACCGCATGCGGCAAGTCGGCGCGGATCATGGCCAGCATCTGAGCGAGAGACAACTGCAGAGGAGCGGCGCGAAAAAACATCTCTCCCATGCGGATGAACGGCACGAAAAAGAACAACTGCAGGGGATAAATCAGCCAGTTCACCAACTGGATGGCGGGAAGGTTCAGCCGGAATATCACCGCGGCGGCGGCACACAGAAGCGAGGTAGAGCCGAGCACCGGAAGGACCCCCAGCACAATCCCAAACGCCAGGCTCAGGGCAATCTTCTCCGGAGTGATGCCCTGTGTCAGAAGAGCAACAATGGGCGCAATCAAACGGCGAAAGAAAAAGCTGCGTTTCATGATGCGGACTCGATGATGGTCACCAGTTCTCTCCAGATTCCTCTCTTGTATGACGCGACGCCCCATTTGGATTACCCATCCACGCTTAAGATCTTGCTCCCCGAGCAGCCAGTTGGTGTTCCAGTTCGGAGAAATCCTGCAGTACCATCCAGCGGGAACCCGCGGTTGCCTGGTCCAGGTGCAGTTCTGGAGCGCCACCGAGCCAGAGAGCGGTAGCCCGCGGTACCTTGCGGGCGATGTAACTGAGATCGTCCACTACTTCGTAATTGGGCGTGGACGATAGGCTGAGCAAAACGACGTCAGCTTCACTCTTTCGCGCTGCCAGCACGATGTCTGCCGCCGGCAGATCTGTTCCCAGATAAATCGTGCCCAGGCCACCCGCCGCGGCAAGCATGGCGGCGGCCAGAGTGGGGAAAGCGTGGCGTTCGTTTTGCGGCGTGGCCAGCAAAACCCGCGCCGGCGGATTCGAGGGAGAATAGGTTCGCACCAGCGAGGCCAGCACGCCGGTGAGCAGATTGGTCAGCATGTGCTCTTGGGCGATGCTGCACTTGCCCTCATGCCAGCGCTCGCCGACCGTCCGCATCAGCGGCAGCGCGGCTTGATGAATGAAGTTTCTGGGACTTCCCAAGGCCGCTGCCAGACGGTTGATTTCACGGTCGGTCCCGGCATAGTCGAAGCGATCGAGGGCGTGGAGAAGTGGCGCCAGGATTTCACTCGCATCGGTCGGCTTGGAGGCGGATTGTCCGGCCGCGATCGAAGAGCTTTTCTCCAGAAGTTCCCGCAACTGCCGGTCACCGAGCGCGGCAACTTGTCCGATGGAGTGTCCCTGTTCGACCGCCCGCCGCAGCAGGAGCAACTTCTGGATCTGTTCCTCGGAATAAAGACGTCCGCGTGCAGCCCTTCTGGGAATGACGGTCCGGTAGCGGCGTTCCCAGGCGCGCAATGTGTCCAGGGGAATCCCGGTGAGTTTGGCCACGGCACTGATCGGGTACGAGGTCGGCATCTGAAAGGATCCTAGCAGTCCCGTCCTCGATTGTCAAATAAATGTCCTCGACAAATGCTTGACAATTACAGACTGGGTTGATATAACAAATCAGGCAGCAATCCGGCGCCCTGCCTGAGCGCGTACTGGCTGAGAGAGTTTCTCGAACCCAAGTCAGAAGCCAGAGGCAAAAGCCAGGAATTCTTTGTGATCAAGCAACTTCGCAACTACAGTTTCGGTACGGTCATTCCCTTTGTGCTGCTGCATGTGGGGTGTATAGCCGTGTTCTTTGTCCCTTTCCGCTGGTCATGGGTGGGGCTCATGCTGGTCATGTACGCCGTGCGCATGTTCGGCATCACGGCCGGATACCACCGCTATTTCAGCCACCGCAGTTACAAGCTTGGACGCGGGTGGCAGTTTCTGATGGCTGTTCTGGCGGAGTGCTCGGGGCAGAAAGGCGTGTTGTGGTGGGCGGCTCATCATCGCGTGCATCACCGGCATGCAGATCAGGATCCAGACATTCATTCCCCGTTGAAGCGCGGATTCTGGTGGGCCCATGTCGGGTGGGTGCTGTCGAACGAATACGACAAGTACGACCCGGCGCTGATCCAGGACTTCGGCAAGTATCCGGAATTGCGTTGGCTGGACAAACACTACCTGGTCCCACCGGTAGCGCTGGCGGGGTTGCTGCTCCTCAGCGGCGGGCTGGGAGCTTTTGTTTGGGGATTCGTAGCCTCGACCGTCCTGCTGTTTCACGGGACCTTCACCATTAATTCAGTGGCGCATCTGTGGGGATCGCGGCGCTTCGACACGGCGGACGACAGCCGAAATAACTTTGTACTGGCCATCATCACGCTGGGCGAAGGCTGGCACAACAATCACCACAAGTTCATGTATGCGTGCCAGCAGGGACTTCGCTGGTGGGAAGTGGACGTTACCTACTACGTGCTAAAGATGTTGAACTGGCTGGGAGTAGCCAGGGATCTGCGGGGCATTCGGCTTTCGCTTTCGGAAGGTGAGACGAGATGAGCCGAATAGCAGTAATCGGAGCGGGGATCTCAGGAATGGGAGCGGCGTACCTGCTCAGCCAGAAACATGAAGTGTGGCTGTTCGAGAAGGAGGGCCGTCTCGGAGGCCATACGCATACTCATCAGATTGAAACCAGCCGCGGCATCCTGCCAATCGACACGGGTTTCATCGTGCACAACGACCGCACGTACCCGAACTTGGTTCGATTGTTCCGACAGATGGGCATCGCCCGGCAGGCGAGCGACATGTCGTTTGGTGTTTCTTGTCGGCAGACTGGATTTGAATACAGCAGCCGTGGCCTGAGCGGATTCTTTGCGGGACGGAACAATTGGTATCGCCTGGGGCACTATCGATTTCTGGCGGAGATCATGCGCTTCAACCGGGAAGCGCGCAGGCTTCTGCAGGATCCAGCCAACGCGGAAATTAGTTTGCGGGATTACCTGCGTGCGAATCAATTTGGAGGCGAGTTCACGCGCTACTATTTGCACCCGATGGCGGCGGCGGTGTGGTCCACGTCGCCAGAAGAAATCGAAGACTTCCCGGCCTTTACCCTGATTCGCTTCCTCGAGAATCACGGGCTCCTGGGTTTGACGACGGCTCCACAGTGGTATGTGCTCAAAGGCGGCAGCAGCGTTTACATTCCGCCGCTGACTGCGCCTTACCGGGAACGGATTCGTCTGGGAGCGAAGATCGACGGGGTCAGGCGCACCGCAGCGGGAGTGGAGATTGGTTTTGAGGACCGTCCACCGGAGTCTTTCGACGAAGTCGTCTTCGCCTGTCATGCGCCGCAAACGTTACAGCTACTGAAGGATCTAACTCCACTGGAACGGCAGGTTCTTGGTGGTTTCCGCACCAGCCGTAACGAGACTGCGCTGCACACCGACGCGAGCCTGCTGCCTCGGCGGCTGGGAGCGCGTGCCTCATGGAACTATCATCTCGGCACCAAACGGCGAGCTGCTACTCTGACGTATCACATGAACCGTCTGCAGAGCCTGCCCACACGGGAAGACTATTGCGTCACGCTGAACGACACTCAGTCCATCGACCAGCGCCGCGTTCTGCGCGAGATGACTTACTTCCATCCTCTCTACACCTTGGAAGCGGTGCGAGCCCAGGCGCGGTGGAGGGAGATCAGTGGCCGCAACCGGACGCACTTCTGCGGCGCATACTGGTTCTACGGCTTCCATGAAGATGGCATGAATTCTGCGATCCGCGTCGCGGAGACACTGGGCGCATCGTGGGATGCAGCGAGAGAAGCGGCGGCGTGATGGAATCGGGAATCTATTCGGGAACGTTGCGTCATCGCAGGTTCAGTCCTGTCCGTCACGAATTTACTTACCCGCTGTTCATGGTCTTCCTCGATATCGACCGCTTGCCGCAGTTGATGAAGGTGTCTCCGCTGGCGGGATACAACCGCCGGAACTGGGTTTCCTACCAGGAGCGGGACCACTTCGGGGACCCGACGAGGACGCTGCGCGAGCGAGTTTCGCGCGATGCGGAGCAAAACGGCGTTGTACTTCCGGAAGGACGAATTTTCCTGCTTACTCATCTCCGCTACCTGGGTTACAACTTCAATCCTGTTTCTTTCTTTTACTGTTACGACCGGGACGACAAGTTGCAGATGGTCATGGCCGAGGTCAACAATACCTTCGGAGAGACCGCAAACTACTGGCTCACGCCCAGTGTCGAGCACCCGGGAGGCGACAACAAGCGGTACCGGTTTTCGAAGACGTTTCACGTGTCGCCCTTCCTTAAGCTGGGCCAGGAATACGATTGGACGTTCACGCCGCCCGGCGAGCGGCTGATCAGTCAGAGCGTCAGTTATGAGGATGGTCGCGAGATCTTTGATTCCACGCTGAAGCTGGAGCGGCGCGAGTGGTCGCGAGCTGAGCTGCACCGGGCCTTGCTGCGATTTCCCTGGATGACCGCAAAGGTGATCACGGCCATCCATTGGCAGGCCGTGCGGCTACTACTGAAGCGGGTGCCGGTGGTCACGCATCCTGGCGCAGGTCATTTCCAGCGAGCAACAGTGCAACATTTGGGGGCATCATGGCGAGCGGAATAACCACGAACATCGCGAAGAAGATATTCCTGAAAAGTCTGGCGGGGCTGCGGGTGGGCAGCCTGGAGATTGTCTGTCCAGAAGACACGTACTGCTTTGGGCAGTCCGGCGCTGGCCGGGAAAAAGACCCGCTGCACGCTGTAATAGCCGTACACGATGAGCGGTTTTTCCTGCGCGCACTGTTAGCGGGAGATGTCGGTATTGGCGAGGCGTATATGGACGGCGACTGGTCGACTCCTGATCTGGTTGCGGTTGTGCGGTTGGCGGTGCGAAACCTGGACCAACTGGACGGCAGCAATCGCTTCTTGACGTCCTTCCGCAGGCTCGCCGACGTTCTTGAGCATCGCCGCCGCCGCAACACCCAGGCTGGCAGTCGGCGCAATATCGCGTATCACTACGACCTGGGCAACGACTTCTATCGCCTCTTCCTGGACCGCAGCTTGGCCTACTCGTGCGCCTATTACGAAACCGTAGAAGATACCCTGGAGCAGGCGCAGATCCGCAAGTTCGACCGCATTTGCCGCAAACTCCAGCTGGGGCCGCAGGACCACGTGCTAGAAATCGGCACCGGCTGGGGCGGCTTCGCGGCCTACGCGGCTGAGACTTACGGATGTCGTGTAACTACCACGACCATCAGCCGGCAGCAGCACGACTACGCGCGTGAAGTGTTCTCTCGGAGCAGGGCGGGGGAGCGCATCCAGTTGCTGTTCGAAGACTACCGCAACCTGCGCGGATCGTTCGACAAGATCGTGAGCATTGAAATGTTCGAAGCCGTGGGTTACGAGCACTACGACGACTACTTCGCAGCCTGTAATCGCCTGCTCAAACCGGACGGCAGCATGCTGTTGCAGACCATCACCATCCTGGAAGCAAAGTTTCAGCAATACCGCAAGCAGAGCGACTGGATCAAGAAGCACATCTTTCCCGGAGCCGAGCTGGCTTCGGTCATCGAGATTCAACGATCGCTGGCTCGAACCACCCGCATGCAGCTTTTTCACATGGAAGACATCGGGAAGCACTACGCTCTAACCCTTCACGAATGGCGCCGCCGATTTCTCGAACATCTCTCCGAAGTACGCCAACTCGGATTCGACGATCGCTTCGTGCGCATGTGGGACTACTACCTGGCGTACTGCGAGGGAGGATTCCGTGAACGCTACATCAGCGATGTGCAACTGGTGCTCAGCAAAGTGACGAACGCAATTCAATTGATGAATGAACCAGTAATGGAGTCAGCATGGCAGGAGAACCTGTAATGACGTATCGAGTACTGATAACCGCGATTGTTGTTGTGGCCGTCGCAGTCACCCCGTTGATGGTGTTTGCCGCTTCCATGCCGTCGGTGGGGAGCCTGGCGCCCGAGTTCACGCTCACCTCGCAGGAGGGTAAGCTCGTCAATCTCAAGGACTATCGCGGCAAGTGGGTGGTCTTGTACTTCTATCCCAAAGACTTCACAAGCGGCTGCACGATCGAGGCGCACAACTTCCAGCGCGACCAGCCGCAGTACCAGCAAAGGAATGTAGTGGTGCTTGGCGTCAGCGTCGATAGCGCCGATTCCCACAAGCAGTTCTGCACGAAGGAAGGACTGAACTTCAAACTGCTGGCCGACACCGATCACAAGGTCTCAAGTGCTTACGGCTCGTTGACCAACCTCGGGCTGGTGAAATTTGCTTCTCGTCACACTTTCATCATCAATCCCGAGGGCAAGGTGGCCAAAGTATTCACCGAGGTGAATCCTAATAAGCATAGTGAGGAAGTGTTGGCAGCTCTCGCCGAACTGCAAACACAGAGCGGCGGCTCCCGGTAAGGCCTTGAGGGCTGATTGACGACCCCATGAACTACGACGCGATTCTGGTTACTTCCTTCGGTGGGCCCGAACGCCCCGAAGACGTCATGCCATTTTTGGAAAATGTCTTGCGTGGCAAGAACGTGCCGCGCGAGCGCATGCTGGAAGTGGCCGAACACTACTACCACTTCGGCGGTAAGAGCCCGATCAACGACCAGAATAGGCAACTCATCACAGCTCTTGAGGCGGAACTGGCTCAGTACGAGCCTCGCTTGCCCATCTATTGGGGGAACCGTAATTGGCATCCCATGCTCCCCGACACGCTGCACCAGATGAAGGCGGACGGAGTCCGCCGTGCGCTGGCATTTGTGACGTCCGCTTACAGCTCATACTCGAGCTGCCGGCAGTACCGGGAAGACATAGCACGCGCGCAAGAGGCAGCAGGCGAGGGCGGGCCGGTGGTGGATAAGATCCGCGCGTTCCACAACCATCCTGGATTTGTTGAGGCCGTGGCAGATCGTGTGAAGCACGCGATCGCAAAGATCCCGCAGGACCGGCGTGAGGCGGCGCACCTTATCTATACCGCGCACAGCATTCCACTGGCGATGGCGCAAGGCTGCGACTACGAAAAACAACTCAAGGAAACCGGCAGGCTAATCGCGGAAGAATTGGGACACAAAGAGTGGCGGCTGGTGTACCAGAGCCGAAGTGGTCCAACGTCGCAACCTTGGTTGGAGCCGGACATTCTTGATTGCCTGCGCGAAATCAAAGCGCGGGGAGGCAGTTCGGATGTCGTGATCGCTCCGATCGGTTTCGTCTCAGACCACATGGAGATTCTTTTCGATCTTGATACGCAGGCGCGAGAGCTGTGCGCGGAGTTGGGCTTGCAAATGGTGCGAGCGGAGACCGTGGGCACGCATCCCCGCTTCATATGCATGATTCGCGAGCTGATTTGCGAGCGCATGGACCAAGGTCAGCCGCGGCTTGCGTTAGGAGCGTTGGGCCCGCGCCCCGACGTCTGTGCGGTGGATTGCTGTGCGATGCTCAGGCGGCCAGCGGCGATCTGATGCTGGACTTTGTCGAGGCTCCGCTCCTGTGTCTCCGGTGAGATTGCCTGCAGTGTGTTAGGAAAGGATTCTTGATGCGCGTACTCATCACTGGCGCCACCGGTTTCATCGGCAGGGCGCTGGTTCCCCTTCTTCGTCGCGAAGGCCACCAGTTGATTGCCTTGGTGCGCTCAGTAGAACGGGCCCGGAGTCTTCTCGGCGCCGAGGTCGAGGCCGTGGCGCTGAGTGCTGGCACACATGCCCTCCGAGAAGCTCTCGAACGAAGTGACGCCGTCGTCAATCTCGCTGGGGAAGCGATCATGAGCGGACGCTGGACTGAGGCGCGCCGCCGGGTGCTCGTCGAGAGCCGCATGCAGCTGACCAAGCAGCTGGTAGGTGCGATTGCCGAAGCACGACCCCGTCCCAAGACGCTGATTTCTGGAAGCGCTGTCGGCTACTACGGCGATCGTGGCAGTGAAGTTCTCCACGAGTCGTCTTCCGGTAGCACTGATTTTCTTGCGCAGTTGTGCCAGGACTGGGAAGCGGCCGCCCGATTGGCAGAGGATTTCGGTCTCCGCGTTATGACTCTGCGTACGGGTGTCGTGCTTGGGCGAGACGGTGGAGCTATGGCTCAGATGCTCCCTCCATTCAGGCTCGGCGTCGGCGGACCGGTCGGGTCCGGACGCCAGTACATGCCATGGATCCACCTCCACGATTTGGTCCGGGTGATCGCGACCGCGTTAAGCGACGATCGTTACGAAGGCCCCGTCAATGGTGCTGCGCCAGAACAGGCGACGAGCCGAGAGTTCGCGAAGGCTCTTGGGCGCGCCCTTCACCGACCCGCCGTGCTGCCGGTGCCGGCGCTTGCTCTAAAGGTCATTTTCGGGGAGGCGGCAGGTGTGCTCCTGGGCAGCCAGCGAGTCGAGCCGCGGCGTCTACGTGAGCTTGGTTTTACCTACCGCTTCCCGATGCTCGACCAGGCGGTCGCTGACATTGTTCATACAGGCGACGCGGAGATTAGCCCCGTGCGATCATCTGCTGAACTTCACGCGCCCGTCGAGGAGAACTACTTGCGAAAACGTCGGCCTACGCATGAGCTGCGCACGAGGACCGTGCTCGATGCGCCGATCGATGAGGCCTTCGCATTTTTCTCGCAGGCGGAGAATTTAGGACTCATTACCCCTGCGGCTATGCACTTTGAGATTCAGGGTCGTGTGCCCGTGATTAGCAATGGGGCAACGATCGACTACCGGTTACGCGTTGGTCCGATGCCGATTCGCTGGCGGACGAGAATCGCGGAGTGGGAGCCGCCGCACTGTTTCATCGATCTGCAGGAATCGGGGCCCTATCGTTGCTGGTGGCACAAACACACATTTAGCGCCCAAGGAGACCGGACCGTCATGGAGGATCATGTCTACTACGCGCCACCTTTCGGCGCGCTGGGACGTCTCGCTAACCACTGGTTCGTCGTTCCGAGGCTGCGGCAAATCTTTGGGTATCGTAGGGACGTTATTCGACTACGGTTCGGGGCATCATGATGAGTGATTGCTTGGTGTTGCTGGCGCACGGGAGTAAAGACCCGCAGTGGCGTGTTCCCTTCGAGCGGATTGTCGACGCCGTGCAGGGTCAATCAGGTAAAACTAAAGTGCGGTTGGCTTACATGGAATTCATTGAGCCGACGTTGATGGATGTGGCGCGTGAATGCGTCGGACAACAAATCTCGCACCTGAGGATTCTCCCCTTGTTCTTGTCGATTGGGGCGCACCTGGCGACCGACGTCCCCGAACAAGTGAATCAGGCGAAAGCGAAGTTTCCCCAGCTTGAGGTCGAGTTGCTGGCGTCCGTCAGCGAGGACCCCCGATTGACTCGATTGATTCAGCAGATTGTCGTTGAAACACTGAATCATTGACCCTGATCGAAAAGCCTGCGCGCGTAGACGTCCATGGTGATCGGGGCTGTACTGGAAAACTTGGGCAAAACTTGGGCAAAGAATCGACGCCAAAAGGGGTGAAAACCAGGCATTGAGGGGTGTAAGAGTCGTCGAATCAACAACAAGTTAGATTGACCGCCTGGGCTCATAACCCAAAGGTCGGCGATTCATATCCAACGTCCAACGCACAATGAGGAAAAGATCGAGTCGAATTCAGCACGCCGGTGATCTGTAGTGCCGGAGTGACCGAGGGTATTCGTCGGCTAAGACTTGGAAACCATTTGTCCAACGAGGCCATTGACCCAACGGAATCGTCAAGTGTGGGCTAAAGGGTAAAGCTCTAAATTGCAGAGAGTTTTAGGTGACAGGGGCAGCGTTCTAACCAACTGAACTACGTCCCCTCTTGCTTTTCATGCGGTTAGCGCCAAACCCGCATGTTTGCTGTCTATTCTCGCTGTCAACCAATTCGCCTGCGTCTGCGCTTTCCACCGATATATCGGAATTTCGGGGGGGGAATCGACAGCATGGACAGCACGCTTACGCCAGCTTCCATACTGACCGAAGACAGCCGCGCTCCAGAGCAGCTGTCCCTGCCTTAAGGATCATTATTCATTCGGGCATCTGGCTTGCCCAAAGGAGAACGCCAAATGACGCGCAGACATCAACGAGGTTGGTTAAAGAAAGAAAAACGCAGTCAAGGTGAAACTTGGGTCTTGTTTTTTCGTACAGTTCGGAAGTCCGACGGTAAGCGAGTGCAGAACAAGATTCCAATTGGCCTTGTCAAAGACTTCTCTAGTAAAAACTCTGCATGGCAAGAGATCGAAAGGCAACATCTCCAGATCAACCAAGTGGACTTCCGCGGATGCGTAACGTTTGCGGACCTGGCACATCACTACGCAGAACATGAGCTCGTCGAACCCACCGAATCCATCCATCCGAAGGCACACACGACAATCCGAGCATACGAGCGAGCACTCCGCAATCGATTGCTGCCACGCTGGGGGAACCGAGTCGCGCTCAGCGTCGAACCGCTGGAGGTCGAGCAATGGTTGACGTCCTTGAAAGGGCAGGAAGGTCTTGCCAATCCAACGCTCGACAAGACGCGCCGTGTCATGTCGTTAGTCTACAGGCACGCCCAACGTTACGGGCTGATTCCCAGAAATCAGGAGTCGAACCCGATGCGCTTCGTCCGTTGCAAGACCACCAGCGAGTACGAAGCGATGATTCTCACCCCGGAACAAGCATACGCAGTATTGCTCAACCTACGAGAGCCCGAACGTACTCTAACGCTCTTAGCCGCTGGCACGGGTCTGCGTATCTCAGAGTGCCTCGGTCTGCAATGGCAAGACGTGAGTTTTGCTGAAGCCGTCATCCAAGTACGCCGCACGTGGACATGCGGCCAAGTGGGCTGGCCGAAAAGCAAAGCCTCGAAAGGCCCGGTGCCGCTGCATCCGTTGCTGGCCGAATTCATGTTTCGCTGGAAACGGAAAACGCCGTATTCTCAGCCGGGAGATTGGGTGTTTCCCTCGCTCAAGCTCAAGGGCCAGCAACCACGTGTGGCTAATATGCTTGTGGAAGATTATCTGCGGCCAGCGGCAGTCAAGGTGGGCATTCTTTCATCGCACCGAGACGACGAAGGCAGACTGGTAGATGACGATCCACGGCGATTTGGTTTTCATAATCTGCGTCACAGCCTGGCATCGTTTCTGGTCCGCATGAGAACTGACCCAAAAACGGTACAAACTTTGCTTCGCCACAGTGATGTTAAGTTGACCCTGCAGTGTTATACCCACAGTGTCAGCGAGGATCGCATGGCTGCGGCGGGGGCAATGCTGACTGCGATTTTCAGCCACGCCGCAGACAGAAGCGGACTGAAAGCGGACTGAGCCAGAGGCACTTCGAGTTTAAGTCCTTCACCATCATCGTGGCCAGGAATCGACCCGGATCTCGCCGAAAATTAGCGGACTGAGAGCGGACTGGGAGGGCAAAGATGCGATTCCCTAAGTTCTTTGGAATGATGGTGGCCAGGGACGGAGTTGAACCGCCGACGCCAGCCTTTTCAGGGCTGCGCTCTACCACCTGAGCTACCTGGCCACGCTGGAGGACCGCTTGGCTGCCGGACTCCGGAGCGCCTTGAGCCGACGCCGACTTTCCCGCGGCACTGCGGGGAAGTGCGGACTGTCAAAATACCAGAAACGTGTGCAGCTGCAGTGATTATAGCAACGCCAGCGCAATCGCTCAACGTCACCACGGTGATGCGGCAGCGTCGGCTCGGAATCATGAGCCAGGACAATTTCAGGTATAGAGCGCGTACCGATGGGCAAGCCTCAAACTTGGACACCTGTCGGTGCTAGATTAAGTCTGGCAAGCAAGAGCAGGTTTCTCGACTGCGCAGAATTGCGCGTAAACGGGCGATTCTGCTCCGCTCGAAATGGCAGAAATTGGACTTGATCAGAGACTCTGAAGCCAAGCCCTACCCAAATCCGGTCGACATTATTCCACTCTACAGTCGCTCGAAAGCTGAGCTGGTCTTCGCGGAGCAACTCCGCTTTAGCGGGCAGGAGATGCCGCCTGAGCGTTCAGCGTTTTTGCCAGCCAAGGGATAATCACATTCTTGAAAATCAGCGGGTCGGGCCAGACGTTGACCTGCCGTTCTAAGTGACCGCCCTTGGGGTTAATCCAAGCTTCTTTCGGCACGTCCCCGCTGCTGAGCAACAAATAAATGCCCGAGATGGGCACTTGAGTGGCGAGGACACCCGCAATCACCAACATGGGGGCCGTGGGCTTGTCGAGCAGGCCCTGGGCCTTCAGTGACATTTTGGGCAGATAGGCCGCCATCTCGTCCAACGAATTGACGCCCTGCAGCACCGACATCAGGGCTGCGACCTGGTCGAAAAGATATTCGCGGTTGCCCAGCAGCAGTTGAGCAGAGTCTTTTTGAAAAAAGTGTCGACTGGCGGCGACTGCGCGCTTGCTCCTTTGGGTCGCGACCGTTCCAATACGGCCAGTTTGGCTGCCCAATACGCGCCCCAGCTTACGCTGTGGATCGCGATGCGGTTCTTGTCGATCTCCGGGCGAGACTGAGCATAATCGATGACGCGCGATGACATGCGCTCTTGTGGTACGACTCTTGCTTCTTGGGCGAAGCAGGAATGGGCCAGCGTCCGAACGAGTAGGGCCGCCAGGCGCGGATGTAGTCGGCGTTGGCTTTGGCGGAATCGGATGTCTCGGATTAGCAAAATTGGGATGGTTGAAGATATTAAGGAATTCGGCACGAAACTGGACGTGCACTCGCTCTCCCAAATGCCAGTTCTTGGCCAGAGAGAAATCGAGGTTCCTGAAACCGGAGTCAGGGAACATGTTCCGGCTCATGTTTCCGAACTGGCCCAGGGGCGGCGGAATCATGATGGAATTTCCCTTGGCGTTAGCACCCAAAAAGATTCAAAGAGGCCGTCGACGGTCCAGCGGTTTTGCCGTCCAATGCCGACGCGTTGGCAGCGCACGATGAGTTGGTTGCGCCAGAAAAGTACGGAATTCCGGTTGGTCCCGACTTTGAAATCGGAGGGTGAACCGTAGAAGCTCCAGCGGATTGGACTGTTGGCGGGCGGGCTCACAGGCAGAGGTCCGACGCCTGCGGCGTCGGTGCCTTCATCAATAGGTCCCCAGTATTGCGGGCTCTCCAAGGTCGAGATCGCGTTGATCTCCCATCCTTCCAGCGCCTGTGCGTAGCCACGCACATTCTGCAAGTGATTCAAAACGCTGTGGTGGAGGCGGCGGGAGTCGAACCCGCGTCCGAAAATGTTACTGGTCAGGAGCCTACATGCTTATTCGCGTTCATGCCCTGGGCATTACCCCAGAACGTTCGCAGCTTCTGCTCAGAACGGACAAGAAACCGAAGCCGCTAGCCTGAAATCTTAGCCTCTCAGCCCAGACGTAGCTGAGAAGAGCAGCTCGCTGTGCGACGCTCTTTCACAGCCCACGAGCAAAGCTGCGAAGAGCGGCTGCCTAACGAATTAGGCTGCGTATGCCATCGGTTGATTGGCAATTATCATTTTGCACGCGATTACGGGTGTGTGCACCCCGGCATGCCTCCTGGCCGCAAGCATCTCCGTCGAAACCGTGACGCCCCCACTGGGGGGATTGGCCTAGTCAAAGATCTACCTTCAGACTAGGTTGGATGCGCAGGCAAAGTCAACCGACTCAAAGGTCTGATCCAGCACGACAGAGAATCTCCGCCGAACAAGTGGAGGCCACCTAACAAGCTCCCCACCAACCGCACCGGAACCAGTGCCTAAGTTCCACTTCCCGTTAGCTTAACGTGCTGCGGGCTTCTGAAGCCGTTGTCGGTAACGGTGACATCCGCCCTACGCGCACCCTTGGCCGTCGGAGTGAAGATCACGGTGATGGTGCACGAGCTTTGCTTGTCGGTCATCGGCGGGATGGTCGTGGGCGCCGAGGGACAGTTATTGGTTTGGCTGAAGTCGCCCTTATCGGCTCCAGTAATAGTAATGCCGCTGATGGCCAAACTGTCTGCGCCCGTGTTCGCCAGCGTGATGGCTTGAGGTTGACTCTGCTTGCCCACCTGCACGTCTCCGAAATCGACCGATTCCGGATTGAACGAGGCGACCGCTATCAAAGGAACTCCGCGGACGCGGTTATTGCCGGCGTCGGCGATCAGCAGATTCTCGTTGCCGTCAATCACTAGTCCCATGTTGTCGAGCACAGAGTCTGTGGCGGGCCTACCATCACCAGAATACCCAAACCTGGGTTGAATCTTGTCGCCTGCCACGCGCATGATTGTGCCGCTGGCCAGATCAATGCGCTGCACCGTATCGTAGTCACCTCCGCCAACAAATAGATTGCCGCGCCCATCGAGCGCCACTTCTTTCGAAAGGCCGCGGGCGGCCTGGGTAGCGGGGCCACCGTCGCCATTGTACCCACCCCCGCCGTCGTAGGCGTAAGTGATAATGTCGCCGACGTTGTACTTGTGAAGCGAGTCTCCACAACCTGCCGCGACTCCCAGAACACAACGGATTACATTGTTGTTGGAGTCGGCGATATACAAATTGTCATTGCTGTCGACGGCCACACCGAAGGGCTGACATAGCTGCGCTGACGTTGCGAGTCCACCGTCGCCAGAGTAGCCGCACTGACCCAAAGTGCCTGCCACCACCTGGATCGTGTTTCCGGTCACCTCCCAAATCACCTGCGAGGGCGGATCCGCAATGAAAAGATTCCCAAGAGAATCAACTGAGAGGGCGGTCGGCAGAGTTACCACCTTGGTCGGGGCAACGCTCGTAATGGTACCAGTAGAGTTATCAACTTCACGAACCCAGCCGTTGTAGGTGTCGGCGATGTAGATGTTGCCGTAGGCGTCCACGGCCACGCCGAAAGGAAAATCCAAGGTCGCACCCAGAGCAGGGCCATTATCTCCCGAGTAACCGGAAACCCCCGTTCCAGCCACAGTAGCAATGTCGCCGGGTTGGATCGGCACAGTTGCCACGGTGATTGGGCCGGGCTGCGTATTCACCACGCGGATGCGGTTGTTCGCCGTATCGGCAATGTAAAAGTTATTGGACGCGTCTACAGCCACCTGGTAGGAATCGGCCAGAGTGGCGGAGGTCCCCTTGGCCCGAGAGTTATCCCCACCGCTGCCGCCGCCCAGGATGGTATTGATGACAAGCCCATTCTGTCCCGACGTCACCTTGCGAATCCGCTGCGTGCCGGTGTCAGCAATAAAGACGCTGCCGGCGGCATCGGCATAGACGCCATTCGGCGTTGTCATTTTGGCCGATGTAGCCAGTCCACCATCGCCGCTGAAGCCTGGATTGGTGCACTCGCCGGCAAATTCGTTGACCGTTCCCGAAGAAACCAGACGGATACAACTGTTTCTTGTGTCTGCGATGTAGTACGTACCGGGTGAGGCTGCAGACACGGCTCGGGGCGCACGAAACTCGGCTTGGGTGGCCGACCCGTTGTCGCCGGAGTAGCCTGGCTCACCGGTCCCCGCAATCGTGTAAATATCGCCAACCTGGCTGCCGGAGACGCAGCCTCCTGCTACGACCGCAACGCAACGAATGCGATTGTCCCCGGTATCGGCAATATAGACGTTGTTCTGGCTATCCAGAGAGATTCCCATCGGGTTACTAAGGCTGGCTTGAGTGGCCGACCCTCCGTCGCCGCACGGGCTGCTGGGAGCAGAGCAAGCGGTGTAATTTCCTGCGAGGTCGATGATGTCCCCAAGCTTATATTTGTGAGCCGTATCCCCGCAGGCTCCGGCAACTGCCAGCACGCAACGGATCACGTTGTCCCCGGTGTCGGCGATGTAATAGTTCCCAGACGCGTCCACCACGATACCTTGCGGCGCATTGAGGTAGGCTTGCAGCGCGTTGTGCCCGTCGTGGCAGGTAGGCCAGTTTTGCAGAATACAGGGCTGCCTTTGGCCAACCACAGTCTTGATGTAATATGTGCCGCCCTTGAGGAAAACCATTCGGATGACGTTGTTGCCCGTGTCCGCGATGTATACTCTGCTCCGCCTATCCACCGCCAGCCCGGAAGAGTTGTACAGCGGTGTCTTAATGGCCGGTCCGTTGTGGCCGCGATTCTGCCCGTAGCCTGCCCAGCCGACGCCAGCAAAAACTGCCACAGCTTGCGACTTCGTAAGTTGAAAAACGTCTTGGGCCGGAGGCGATGCAACGTAGATGTTGCCTTTGGCATCCTCGATCACGGCTACCGGTCCCGGAACGTCTGCGGCCTGAGGCGGAGAAATGCCCTTGTTCGAGCCCCCGCCAGCTACCGTGTTGATGACGTTCGGCGTGGCTTGGCCGTGTGCTGCAACCGTCAGCACAATCAACAGGCCGACCAGCAGAAGGACGCGGGGCATACGGCCTGCAGAGCACTCGACGGCAGGAACTTCCGGCAGGTCACGCACTGCCACTCTTGTTGGTTGCTCGAATTGCACTTGCGTCATGTGACGGTCCCCTTCCCCTAGGGATGAAGAATGAAGAAAGACGAAAGATTAGGCCAGAAGCAAGAAAGCGAGCACTAGTATGAACCAACCCTGTATACCAGACTCTCAGTGCCACTGGCAAGTCGAAAACCGTTTTCGAGAAGCATCCCCCACGGCATCCTTGCCGGCTTATGTTTGCCGACGGATCGGCCTTTCAGCCCTCATACGCTGGCGCCATCGTCTGATTAGCGGGCCCGGAAAATCCAGAATTTGCCGCGGGTCACTGCATCTCCCGGCGGTTTCTGGCATCTGATGAGCCATGAAGCTTGTAGAATGTGCCTTGGCATCCGATGATGCTTGTCGCCCAGTCCCGTCCGGGGTCCGGCCATTGAAGTCGGAGTGTCTGCCGTTCAGCCGCATTCCCCACACTACAAGGTTCTTCTCCGACTTCCTATCCAGTAGCCCCAAAGCCATGCAGTTCTATCCTCGGCCAGCTAACTTCAGATCGTGGATGAAGGACGAGGCGGCAAAAGTTCGCTATGCCGAAGATCGGCGGGCGCAAGTTGCTGCAGTTCTGGAACGCCAGAACCGTTCCTGGAGTGCTGGGCCGCGGACGATCGAGAACCTCGCTCGGTTGCGCGCCGGGGCTATGGCCTTGGTGACTGGACAGCAAGTGGGGTTGTTTGGCGGTCCGCTATTCTCGATCTTGAAAGCGCTGAGCGCGGTCCGCCTGGCCGACGAGGCCACCAAAGCTGGCGTGGACTGCGTGCCGGTTTTCTGGCTGGCAACCGAAGACCACGATTTGGCCGAGGTAAGCCACGTGTCTTTGTTGGGCTCCGACGGAGCCATACGGCGGTTTAGCGTTTTGCCGCAAGGGATCGAAGACGCACCGGTCGGAACATTGTCATTCGGAGAGGAAATTCAGCAGGCAGTGAATGAGGCTGCTGAGATGCTTGGAGAAGGCGAAGCGGCGGCGGCCCTGCGGCAGGCTTACCGTCCAGGCGAGAATTTCGGCAGCGCATTTGCCCAGCTGTTCACGCAGATATTCGCCGACTGGGGCGTTATCTTGCTGGACGCCAAAGATCCGGAATTGCACCACATCGCAAAACCAATTTATCTCGCTGCTGCGGAACGCGCCCGGGAACTGGACAATACGTTGCTGACGCGCGGCAAGGAGCTGTCGGCAGCCGGGTATCACCAGCAGGTAAAGGTGACTCCGCTATCGACCCTCCTGTTTTACGTGGGATCAGGAAGCCGAGTGGTGGTGCATCGCCGTTTGAATGGCGAAAGCAATGAGTTTTCGCTCGGGCAAGAGCGTGTATCACAGGCCGAACTGCTGCGGCGAATCGAGGCAACGCCGGAGCATTTCAGCGCCAATGTGCTACTGCGTCCGGTGGTGCAGGATTACCTGCTGCCTACTCTGGCTTACACCGGAGGCGCGGCGGAGATCGCATACTTCGCGCAGGCCGCGGTGGTGTATGAAACGTTGCTGGGCCGGGTAACACCTGCAGTGCCGAGATTCTCGGCCACACTGATCGAATCGAAGCCTCAAATGCTGCTCGATAAATACGGACTGCGATTGCCGTATCTGTTTCACGGACCGGAAAGGCTGCGCGGGCGACTCGCCGAACGTGTGTTGCCGAATGATCTCCAAACCGCCTTCCAGAATGCTGAATCTGCATTGGAAAAATCGCTGAAGGAAATTCAGCAGGCGCTGGGCAGCCTGGATGCCACGCTGGTCGACTCGGCGCGGGTCTCTGCTTCCAAAATGCGCTACCAGATGGGCAAGATCCGTTCGCGGGCAGCTCGTGCCGAGTTGGGCAGGCGGGAGGTGCTGGGACGCCATGCGGACTTTTTATGCGGCACCCTGTATCCCGACCACGCTCTGCAAGAGCGCGCAATCGGCGGGATCTATTTCCTGGCCCGGATTGGTCCCCACCTGCTACACGATCTCTACGCGACCATCGATCCGGACTGCCTCGACCATCACGTGATCTGGCTGGCCTGACAGGATTTTGCGCAAAATCTGAGAATCACGCTTGGATTTGAAGGGGCGCGGCTTTCAGCCGCGCCGCACATCAAATCTAACGAACTTACGGCACGGCCCGAGGCCGTGTGCTTTGAAAGCGTTGCTTCGGAGTTTCTCCGCGTCTGCGAAGCCATGCCGGGGAATTGCAAACCGGAAGGCTGCTTCCGCCCTGCGTCAACCAGGATTTCAGAGTCGGAGTTCAAGTTCTTCCAGCGACGCCACGCGCGGCAATCCATCATCTCGGTAGGCTCCCGCAACGTCAAACAGAATCGCCTGCATGCCGACGCCGGTCGCGCCCATGTAGTCGACCGAGTGCACGTCGCCGACGTAAAGGCTTTCCCCGGCGGATACGCCGAGGCTGCGTAGAGCCACCTCGAATATGGCAGGATGCGGCTTCTCGTAACCGACCAGTCCCGAATCTGTGATGGTCTCAAAGCAATCGGCGATTCCGGCGCGATGCAAAACGGCGGCAATTGCGCCGTCAGCGTTGGAGATCACGGCCAGCCGATAGCGGCGTGCCAGGCGTTGCAGAACGTCCCTCGTTCCCGGGCGCGGGTGGCTCCAGTTCCCCGAGATCCGCGTAGCGGCGACCAGGGAATCGCGAATGGCATCGTCTCGAATCTGTAAATCGTCGAGCAGATGAGAGTAGAAGAGATACCAGTACGAGTGGTCGGCGTGTCCGTGCTTCTCCAGCATGGTGTCGAATTCTTTCTTCGTGGAGCGCTCGATTGCATGCCATTGCTCGATCGTGGGAACAACTTTGCGCTGATGCAGCGGCGTCAAAATGACCGACCAGTCGGGGAACAGCAGCGTGTTGCCAACGTCAAAGAAGATGGCTTTCAGGGGCACAAGTAATCATCGCACAACATTCGTCTCTACTGCTTGGCTGCGCGCCTGAGCGGCTATCCCGCCAGCCACAGAAACACGAAAATGCCGGCCCATAGCACAAACATGAAATGCCAATACAGCGCCGTGACATCGACGACCACGCGGCGCGCGTCGATGGGCCGGCGAAAAACCCACAGAGCTGCGGCGTACAGCAGCACAACCATCCCGCCGAGCAGATGCACCGCGTGTGCGACCGTCAGCAGATATACAAAGGAACTGCTGGCACTGGTGGAGAGATAGAAGCCACGGCGGGCCAATTCCCGCCATGCGATCCATTGGCCTGACAGAAAAGTCCCGCCAAGCATCACCGTCAACCCGAGCCAGGGAATTTCTCTTTCTTTGCCCAGCGAGACGCCGGGGATAGAACGGACAGGTGAAAGCGCCGCCTGGCGAGCGATCTGGCGACGCGCCAACTCCGCCGTGAGGCTGCTGGCCAGCAGCAGCACGGTATTGACCATGAGCAGCGTCAGCGGCAGTTGGACCGGGATCCAGTTCCGCACGTAGCTGTTAGTCTGCTCATCGAGCGTGACCGTGGAGCGGCGGGTGATTGCCGCCGCAGCGATGATGACAAAAAACATGGCGATAGGCGCCATGACAAAAAACAGCGCCAAACGAGCACGGCGCAGACGTTGCGGGTAATGCGGGAACGCGTCGCCGTGGCCGTCATCGCCGCCCCGGCCAATGGGCGGAGGAGTGCCGCGTCCACCTCGCCCGGTTTGCGAGGACAATGAAGATATCGATCCCACCATTGCCATCCCCACTGTTAATGTATCAGGCCAGCCTTGCTCCAAGACTAGCGAGGCCCCCTGCGCAACGCCGCGCGCCAACCGTGTGGCTGGTGTACTGCATTTTCGGATTTGCGGTTAGAATTCTCGAATATGCCGAAGCCTGTCTCTCAACGGCTTTACGACAAGACCGCAGCTCGCTGGCAAAAGAACTACTGTTTCGCCTGCGGCAGGAACAACCCGCAAGGCATGAAGCTGAAGTTCACCTATGATGAAGAGCGGGACTGTTTCGTCTGCCGCTTTCGGCTTGGGAAGCGCTACACCGGCCCGCCGGGACACGCACACGGCGGGATCATCGCTACCATCCTCGACGAAGCCATGGGCAAGGTGAACCGGTTGCGGCAGGTGGTGGCGGTCACGTCGCAGATTACGGTGGATTATCTGAAGCCGGTGCCATTGAATAAGCCGTTGCGGGTCGAATCGCGCGAAGTCAAGGTGCGGGGACGCAAGCACGTTAACATGGGAGAGATCCTCAACCTAAAGGGCGAGGTTCTGGCTCGCGGCCAAGGGCTTTTTGTCGCCATCGATCCGCACCGCATGTTTGGCAAGTTTGTCGAACGGTAGAGGTCAAGACCCAGTCGCAACGCCGGGGCGATCCCGTAGCTGGGTGTGTTTTTTCTGGCGTTGCCCGCCATGAACATGAAACTGCAAGAAGAAAAAAACGTCGCGCGCAAGGCTGCGCCAACGCGCAATTTCTCAAGCTACGCATACTACGGCTTGATTGTGCTGATCATTTTGTTGTTCGCGTACATTCGCTTTCGTCTTCGGGACATGCCTTTGGAACGCGACGAGGGGGAGTATGCGTACGCGGGGCAGCTCATTCTCCAGGGAATTCCGCCGTACCAACTGGCCTATAACATGAAGTTGCCCGGGACATACACCGCGTATGCTCTGATCCTGGCGGTGTTTGGACAAAGCCCGGCTGCGATTCATCTTGGGTTGCTGCTAATCAACGCGGCGACTACGCTCCTTGTCTATTTCCTGGGACGGCGGCTCTCCGGCCAACTGGCGGGAGTGGTCGCGGCAGCGGCCTACGCTCTACTTTCTGCCGGCCCCTCAGTGCTGGGCCTAGCCGGACACGCGACCCACTTCGTGGTGCTCCCTGCCCTGGGCGGAATCTTGCTGCTGCTGAAAGCCATTGATGCGCGGCGCACGCAGCAGTTCTTTTGGAGTGGTCTTCTGTTCGGCGTTGCCTTCGTGATGAAGCAACCGGGGATCTTCTTCCTGCTATTTGCCGCTCTATACATACTGAAGACCGAGTGGAAACGCCCGGTTAACTGGGCGGGCCTGGCGCGGAGAATGGGAAGTCTGTTGGCAGGCGCGGCACTGCCTTGTGCTCTGACTTGCGCGGTCTTGCTCGCGGCAGGGGTCTTCAAGGCTTTCTGGTTCTGGACTTTTTCCTACGCCGGGCAGTACGCGGCCACGTTAAGCCTGGCTGACGGCCTCGGCATTCTCGGTGATATGATGCCCTTCGTTGCGCAGCCAGCGATTCTTGTCTGGATTATTGCCATCGTGGGGATCTCTGCGTTGTTCTGGAACCGCGAGCTGCGCGCGCACTCCATCTTCATTGCTGGCTTTACCGTGTTTTCATTCCTGGCCGTCTGCCCCGGGTTCTATTTCCGGGGACACTATTTCATTCTTATGCTGCCGGCTGTGGCCCTGCTGACGGGTATTGCTGTGGGCTCGGCAACGCAGGTAGCGAGGGCACACCCCATGACACAGGGGCTGGTGTTCCTCCCTGTGATTTTGTTTATAGGGGCTTTTCTTGCCTCCGTGAATCAGCAGCGGGCCTTTTTCTTTGCCATGACTCCCACGGACGTGTGCCGCGCAATCTACAACGAGAATCCATTCCCCGAAGCGCTGCCGATCGCGAACTACCTGGCCGCGAACACGCCGGCGGACGCGCGAATTGCTGTCCTCGGTTCCGAACCAGAGATTTACTTTTACTCCCGGCGGCATTCCGCCAGCGGGTACATATACATGTATCCCCTCATGGAAGAGCAGAAGTACGCGATGACTATGCAGAAGGAAATGATTGGCGAAATCGAACACGCCAATCCCAAGTTCTTGGTGCTGGTCGGAGTGCAGTACTCCTGGCTCGCTCCACCACAAAGTCCCCAGCTGGATTCGTTGTCGTCGTGGTTCGAGCGCTACGTAAATGGCCGATATGATCTGACCGGTATCGCCGACATCATCGGCCCGAGCCAGACGGAGTATCGCTGGGGAGATCAAGCCAAAACGTACGTACCGCAGTCCCCGAATCTGATTCGTATATTCAAACGAAATTAGAGTCGGCAAGTCCAGGTCCTGCCCAGTGCGTAGGTTATTGCTTCTCTCGGCAGGCGGCATGCGCGCCAGTCGGGTTACTCGCCCAGGCTTCAAATTGGTACTTTACAATTCAGCCATTCGTTCATAGCTTATTTGCAATGCCCGTCTACTTTACGCCCGAACTCTTCCAGTTCTTCGCTCGCCTCAAGCGCAACAATAATCGCGACTGGTTCCTGGCCCACCGAAACGAATACGAAACCTGCGTACGCCAGCCGGCGCTGCGCTTCATCACCGACTTCGCCGCGCCTTTAAGCGAAATCACGCCTTACCTCATCGCTGATCCGCGGCCGTCGCGCGGTTCCCTGTTCCGCATCTACCGCGACACCCGCTTCTCCTACGACAAGCGTCCCTACAAGACACACCTGGCCATGCGCTTTTCGCACCGGGGCAAGGACGTTCACTCACCCGGCTTTTATCTTCATCTCGAAGCCGGGGGTTGTTTCGCCGCATGCGGGCTTTGGCATCCCGAGCCAACGACCTTGTTCAAAGTCCGGAGCGCGATCGTGTCACGGCCCGAGGAGTGGCGTGCGGTTCACAAATCGCTCAACTGGGATGATGCCAGCAAGCTCAGCCGCCCGCCACGCGGCTTCCCGGCTAATCACGAATTCGTGGAGGATCTCAAGCTCCGCGATCTGGGCACGGCTGTAGACTTTACGGGTAAACAGGTCTGCAGCCCCAAGTTCATGTCGACGTTCGCCGCGGCTTGCCGCAGGATGTCACCCGTCGGTCAGTTCCTTAGCGGCGCCGTGGGACTGAAATTCTAGGACTCAGTAACAGCATCACCGCGCGAAATTCGCAGGCGGACGGAAATAGATTCTCCAGCCACGAGCGCGCACGCCTACCCGGCCTTCTTGAGGTCCTCCCGCATCTGTTGCCACGCGTGCCGTGCTTCTTCGACTGAGCCCTCATCTTCGATGGTGGTGATGTCACCGGGATTCCGGTCCTGAATCACGGCCTTGAGCACGCGCCGCATGATCTTGCCGCTGCGTGTCTTGGGGACCATATCCACAAAGTTCAACTCTCCAATCACCGCTACCGGGCCTAGTTCGTGGCGCACTGTATCGAGCAGTTGCTTTTTCAAATCCTCCGAAGGCGCGATTCCCTGCCGCAGCACCACAAACGCGGAGATCACCTCGCCACGCAATTCGTCGGGGCGGCCAATCACGCCCGACTCTGCCACAGCCGGATGGGTGAGCAGCGCGGTCTCCACTTCGATGGTGCCAATGCGGTGCCCGGCAATCTTGATGATCTCGTCGGCACGCCCCGCAAACCATACGTACCCATGTTCGTCGATTTGCGCCGAATCGCCGGTGTAATAGACATCTTGAATGATCTGCCAGTAATCGCGTCCGTAGCGTTCCGGCTCGCCCCACAGCGCCGGCGTCAAACCCGGGAAGGGACGCTTGATCACCATGATGCCCTTCTCGTTCACGCCGCAGGTCTTGCCGTCAATCGTCATCACCGCTGCCTCAATGCCCGGCATGGGGATGGTTGAAGAGCCCGGCTTGATCGGCAGCAATCCTAGTCCATAGGGGTTGCCAAACATGGGACCGCTGGTCTCAGTCTGCCACATATGGTCGATGACGGGAATCCGCCCCTTGAACATCTTCTGTTGCAGCCATTCCCAGGCCGGGGCGTTCAGGACTTCCCCAGCACAGAACACTCGTTCCAGGTAGCTGTGGTCCACCTTGGAGAGCGAGTCGCCGTAGCGCATCAGCAATCGTACGGCTGTAGGTGATGTGAAGATGCCGGTGACGCGATAGTCTTCCATCAGCGTCTTCCAATTGCTGTCGGGCTGGGGATAATCCAGCGCGCCCTCAAAGGCGATGGTGGTCGCGCCGGCAATCAGCGGCGCATAGACGATGTAGCTGTGCCCCACAATCCACCCGATATCTGAGGTCGACCACCACACATCCGTCGGCCGCAGCGCAAACAACCACTTGCCCATGCTGTGAATGTGCACCTGGTAGCCGCCGTGGGTGTGGATGGCGAGCTTGGGTTTCGCCGTCGTGCCGGAAGTTGCCAGGATGAAGGCCGGTTCATTGGATTCCATCTCCACGTAGTCGCTGCTGTGGCCAGCCGCGCCAGCCAGAAATTCTTCCCAATAAATGTCGCGCCCGGCCTTCATAGGTGGCGTGCTCATGCGCTTCAAAACGATCACCTTCTCGACGCACGTCTCCGTATTGGCCAGAGCATCGTCCACAATTTCTTTGAGACGGGTCTCCTTCCCTTTGCGGTAGGTGACGTCAGCGGTGAAAACCAGACGCGAACCGCTGGCTTGAATTCGGTCGCCGAGCGCTTTGGCCCCAAAGCCTGCGAACACCACCGAGTGGATGGCGCCGATCCGCACGATGGCCAGCATCAGGACGATGGCTTCCGGGCAAGTGGGCATGTAGAGCGTGATGCGATCGCCCTTCTTGATGCCCAGCCCGCGCAAGGCGGCAGCCGCTCGCTCGACTTCCGCCAGCAGGCTCGCGTAGGTGAAGACGCGCCGCTCACCACGCTCGTTGAGATAAATCAAGGACGTGTGTCCGCCCCAGCCGCGTTTGACGTGATAATCCAGCGCGTTATACGCCAGATTGGTTCGGCCTCCAACGAACCACTTGAAGGTCGGACGATTCCACTCCAACACCTTGTCCCACTTACGGAACCATGGCAACTGCTCCGCTGCGCGGCCCCAAAAACCCTCTGGGTCCTGCTTTGCATCGTTGACCCACTTTTCTACCACCGGATTCATGAGTTCCATTTCGTCTTCTCCTTCATTGTTTTTCCGGCCGCTGGTGTGGCCTCTATGCCGTGGGATCTCGAACCAGAAAACCAGCTCTGCCTTCAGCCATTCAGTCCGCTTTGCCAGGCGCGGCCTCGTGCGGCCCGAGTTAGGTTGTGCGATTCTCTGGCCAGGATGCACATGCGAGCAGTGACCGTCATCACGTGTGGTCGTGCTGTCCATCACTCAGTCTTGTTTCATGGACAGCGGGCAGGGAATGGAGCCAACAGACAGCCAGCACAGAAAGAAAGAAATTGGAATATGCACAATTACCAGCAGCACGCCGAAACCTCCAAGATCCGCGCTTTCAGCCGCGGCGACCCGAGTAACGGCCGTATCCAAGAAGTATTTTACCGTGGTCGGCAAGGCTTTAGCGGCATCGTACATCCGCACCACTCACCTCACGTGGACGTCTTGTGCGTTCACTGCCTGCATAATATCGAGTGTTTCAATCAGCTATCGCCTCCCACCCGACGGCACAATAGATGCCCAACGCCGCGGAATGGGCTGCCCCGGGCAGCGAGACCGTTCTCGGCGCGGCACACGCACAGACGGCCTGGCCAGTCAATCTGAAACGCGCTGCCGACGATCATGCCCGAGATCACGGCAGAGGACGCAGTGGCGAATTATTTGTTGTCCTTAGCAAGTTAAAATGTCCGCTTTTTGAAGCAAGTGAAATGTCCGGTTGAGTCATAGGGACGGCCTCACTGAGGCTGCCGTGGGGTTGGTTTTGGGGGATGGGGTTGCAGGGGAAGGG
>Ga0326727_10006482_pt1 | contig 32086 bp, 29 predicted proteins | sample MB2enrmetagenome_FD_207643 | JGI IMG/M metagenome (GOLD analysis project Ga0326727, IMG submission 207643) | Lab enriched peat soil microbial communities from McLean, Ithaca, NY, United States - MB29MY | ecosystem: Environmental > Terrestrial > Soil > Wetlands > Peat | place: USA: New York...
TCACACGTTCAGCTCTGCAAAATGCGGCTTCTATTGCTGCAATGTTGCTGACCACCGAGTGCTTAGTCTCAGATCTTCCTTCGAAGGATGGCGGAGCAGGAGCCATGGGTGGCATGGGTGGCATGGGTGGCATGGGCGGCATGGGCGGCATGATGTAAGCTATAATCCACCCTTTTTTAGATGGAAAAATTTAGAGGCTTTCCAATAATTCACTGAATTATTGGAAAGCCTCTCTTTTTATTAGCTTAGTTACGTGCAGCTAAACCTTGCGTGGGGGTCTCTCCGTCGGTGTGAGCAAACCTTCTTACTCTCACTTCTATTCAACGGTCCATATTTCTCCCAATCTTCAGGCGTCATCATTCGGGTCAAACATTCACTAACTACAGGGGGAGAATCCTCTTTTTTATGAATCATTGGTGCGGTTTGCAAAGTGCCAAGATTGTTTGTTTTAATATACATCGCCAGTAAAGCTCCTTCCGACTTTTTTCCACAGTTTACAAGGGAAAGGAAAATAAGGGTATAAGTCGTTAGTCATGTCTGAATAGGACTTAAGTAGGAAATTGTATAAAATCGCAGAAGACTCCGGGGTTGGACGGGAGATAGCTCAGAGTTGTTGATAAGGCCACCAATGGTACTATTCAAACCATCTTAATTCATGTACTATTATATATAATTGCATTTATCTGCTTCCAAAAGAGAGTTTTACCAATTCGCGTGTTAAATGAGGAAGATGCTTTCTACTATTAGGAAGAAGGGGAATTGAGCATGTATACTGAACCAACCACTAATGGAAAAGATGTCAATGAGATTTTAGAAAGTTTAATCAAGGCTGCTCCGTATTATCAAAAAGTATTTCCAATTGACAATATGGTTGGGATCACTGATACAGAGAAGTTTCTCGGTTTTGTGCCGGGTAATACGGTAAAAATGCCGGTCGATGTTATTGGAATGCCTTTACCTCCGGGCGATGCCATAACCGAAGCAGTGCGTACTGGACAACCAACTTCAATGACGGTACCCGTTGAAGTATTCGGATTCGCTTTCAAAGCGGTCGGCATCCCGATCAAGAATGCCAGGGGACAGGTAATAGGCGGGTTGGGTCTGGGGATTGGCTTGCAGAATCAGAATGATCTTTTAGACGCTGCTCAATCTGTCGCCGCAGCGTCACAGCAGATTACAGCCACTTCAGAAGAATTGACCTCCACGGCGGTAAAGCTGGCCTCAAGCTTAGCCGGCATCAAGGATATGGGGGAACAGGTTTTAGATAGGCTTAAGCAAACCGACGATATTCTTAAATTTATCAATGATGTGTCAGCCAACTCTAATCTTTTAGGTCTTAATGCGGCGATTGAGGCCGCCAGGGCAGGTGAACAGGGCCGGGGATTTGCTGTTGTGGCTGATGAAATTCGCAAAATGGCTCTTACGAGTGCCTCATCGGTGAAGGAGATCAAAAAGGTTCTCACTTCAATTAGAGACGATTCGACGCAAATGATCAATCGTATCATAGCGGCCACAGAGCTGGGCGAACGCCAAGCGGCAGCATCGGAAGAAATTTCCGCTGCCATGGCTGAACTGGCATCTTCAACCGAAAATATTCAAAAGGTCGCTCAAATATTGTAACGATTGGGGTTATGTACTAATAGGCACAGTTAATAAAAGTGACTACACATGATGGTCGCTTTTATTAACTGTGTCATTGTTCTTGTCCCTGCTTCTCAATAGCCTTGCGGATATAAGTTTCTGTCGCTCAATTTCTTCTCGAAATGCCGGATAACACTGATTTGCTACATGAAAGTCAATATTACTTCTCGTGACATTCTAATTCACCCTGCATCGACCATATGGTATAGAGAAAATTTACTTTAATTGCCAATAAAAGTAATCCATAATATTACTGGAGGTGTACGAATAATAAATTTAGGAGGATGGATTAATTTATGAAAGCTAAAAGTAAATTCCTTTTTATTGTCTTGATTTTACCTATGCTGGTTGTTTTCCCTAGTCCTGCTTTTGCCAACTGATCAATACAGATATGACGCACAAGCTCGCACGTATAAAGGAACATTAGATAATTGGGAAGCCTTGCTAGATGGTTTGCCACCAACTCCTTTTGACTGGAAACAAACAGATACCGTCTTTGTAGAGAGGAAATGGGACAAAAGCTTTGATCCCATGGTTCAGGAAAAGCCGCCATTAGCTCCGGGGGCCTGGCAAAAGGCTAGACTCTGGGAATACTTGTCCGGTGACAAACTTGGATCGACGTGGCATCAAGAATTAGAAGTAGTATATTCCCCAAATAATCCAATTCCCGGTGCAATAGAACTTACTCCGGATGAAATTCTGTTTACAGGTTTTTATTTAGTAGAAAATAAAGAATGGATAGTGGGACCAAATGGTGAAGTAACTACGGACCAGGATTTCTCAATTAATCATAATCTCTTAAAGAAACTACTTAGATCATTGGCTAAGAAAACTTCATCATAAGTATATAGGATAAATCTTTGCTGAAAATTAGGTAGATAGAAGCCATCCTTTGGGGTGGCTTTTTAAAATGTCTTACCCGGACCTTAGTAGGATTAGTGATAAAATGTTTTTTTCAAAATAAAAGAAGGAATTAACGATAATATGTGGAATGTAATTGTCAATGTTTTTATCAATGCAATTGTCACTGTAATTATTAATGTAGATAATGACAGATACTATGCAGGACTATTTCTAATATGCCTAAATCGGAACAATTGGATTGTAAATAAATTAAATCATTAAGGTGGGTCTAAATTATGTCTGGATATGGTACCGTTTGGGCAGAGATTAACTTGGATAATTTAAAGGATAATCTGAATATTGTTAGGAAACGGCTAGATTCTAAGACGAAAATACTTGCTATTGTTAAGGCAGATGCTTATGGGCATGGTTTGTGTGAAATTTCTCAGAAGCTTTGCAATGAAGGTGTCGACTATTTTGGAGTCGCGTCAATCAATGAAGGAATAGAACTTATTAACTGCGGAGTGAATGTACCAATTCTCGTACTGAATACTGTTTTACCTGAAGAGTTGCCGGACTTATTGGAAGCTGGTCTAATCCCAACTGTTAATAGTATTTCTCTCGCAGAAATAGCAAATTCGTATGGAGAATCCAAAAATAGGCGGATGAAAATCCATATACGAGTGGACACAAGTGCTGAAGGCGAAGGTATTCCTCATAAAGAATGTCCTAACTTTTTAAAAAGTCTAGTGGAGATGGAAGGGATAGAAGTAGAAGGAATCTATACCCATCTTGTATCTGCTTACGGATCGGAAGATGAGCTCGTCCACAGTCAACTGAATAATTTCAAGGCTGTAATTGATTTCGCAAATGAAAATTGTATTCATATTCCTTTCATTCACGCGGCCAGCAGTCCGGCGATCTTTGGATATTTGGAGTCACACTTTAATATGGTAAGGGCGGGAACAGTTTTATATGGTATGCCTTTTGTAAAAGATGATTTCGTATCGTTGCTAAAGCCTGTTATGCAAGTAAAATCGAGAGTTGTTTGTATAAAAGAATTTAGCGATGGATTTTGTTTCGGTTACGGTGTGAAATATTTCGGTCAGAAGAATCTTCGTATTGCGCACGTTTCGGTTGGTTATGCAGATGCATTTTTTTTACTGGGAGTCGATAGTCTAAAGGTTCTCATCGGTGGACGTTTTGTATCGGTTTATGGGAAGGCAGGAATGGATCATATAAAATTAGATATTAGTGATAATGAAATGAATGATGTAAAAATAGGTGATGAGGTTGTTATTTTTGGAACGCAGAAGGATGAAACGGTTGGCCCCTTTTATGTTGCGCAAGCGTGTGGGATTAGTAAAGTGAATTGTGAAAGCATCTGTTTTCTGGGCAAAAGAGTAAAACGTATATATATCGAAAATGGAAAAGTAATAAATTGAAAAAATGTAATTTTCGATAGGAGTGGGTCTTTTGAGGCTTTTGAAGAGAATTATTCCGGTTCTATTGACGTTCATTCTGGTGCTAAGTATGGCCACTCCCTCCACGGGTCTAGAATCAAACGGCAGTTTTAAACCAATAATGCATGACGGTAAGAAATGGAGAATTGGATATTGTGAAACAGAACCATTTTCCAATTATTCCGAAATTCTATTCAGTATAATTCAAGGCTTAGACGAATATGGATGGCTGAAAAATGCTAAAAGTCTTCCTTACACTCACGGTCAAGATGATACAAAAGCTATGTGGGAATGGCTTTCAGATAACGATTTAGGAGAATACATTGAATTCCCCAAAGATGCTTATTATTCATTGAGCACGATGAAGGAGGAAAACGGTAAGAAGCCTGAAGATGCTATTATTAACAGACTTAATTCAAGAAATGATATTGACCTGATGATTGTTATGGGAACTAAAGCGGGTATAGCTCTGGGTAATGACAAGCACAATGTACCAATCTTTGTTTTCTCGGCCAGCAATGCGTATAATTCAGGGATTGTAAAAGGGGTCGATTATTCCGGGAGCAATCATATTTGGGCCCATATGGACGTAAACCGTTTCAAGAGGCAGATCCGGGTTTTTGATGATGTGTTTAAATTTAAAAAACTTGGTATAGTTTATGAAAACTCTGAAGTTGGGCGAAGTTATTCAGCCTTAAATGATATTGAATTTATGGCTGAAGAAAGAGGCTTTGAGATTGAACGAGAATTTGTTGATGAGCCAAAAGACGACAGTGATGTTGAGAGATATAAGAATGACCTGAAAGCTGCTTACAGTAAGTTAGCCCCCAGAATTGATGCCTTTTATCTTACAATTGCGTCAATTGATCCCCAATGGCTGCCTGAGCTTCTGCAACCGATATATAATAAAAAAATACCGGTTTTCTCTCAGCTGGGGGCTGATGAAGTTCAACATGGTGCCTTGATGAGTATTACATATTTTGACTTTCCTAATATGGGCAGATTCGGCGCGGATACGATTATTAAAAAAATGAGTGGTCTGCCGCTTGATAAGCTTGAGCAATCGTTTGAAAATACCCCGCAGATATTACTGAATCTGGAAGCTGCGAAGAAAATCGATTACAAGCCTTCTTTTGACATCTTACTTGTTGCAGATAAGATTTATAACAAGATTGAGCAATGATGCAACTCTTCACATTTTGGAGGATTATTTAAAATGGAACATTTAAGAATTCGATTTTCTTTATTAGCTGTATCGATATGCTTGATCATAATCGTGTTGGGGTTTGCCGGAGGGATTGATGTTGCAGCATTTAAGAAAAGCTATACAGAATCATTGGTCGCCAGCTATAGTGTTGCCGGGGAAGAACCGGTAAGAAATATAGAATACGCCATAAAATACGGTAAACCATTAACAAATTTCTACGGCATGAATGATCTGCTTGCGGAAACCAAGCAGGACTTTCCCGAAATAGCGGATGTCAGAATTATTCTGCCGGATGGAGCGGTGGCTTATAGTTTACAGGAAAACCAAAAAACAAAAATAAATGAAGAGATCCGAAAAGCTGCCTTTTCCAACGGAATTTTTATTAATGGCAAAAATTATATCACTACAGGAAATAAGTACGACATTCTCATCCCGATCAAGGATAATCATAAAGTTCAAATTGGTGCCTTGGATATGCTTTTAGATAATTCGACGATTAATTTAAAGCTGACGAATTATATTGACAAAATAAAGCTTTTTCTTATGCTCATTGCCTTCGTATCCATAATAGCAGTTGTTTTGCTTTTCTATTTTGTACCTGTAATAAAATCCGATGGAGAAATAGAAATTCGAGTTTTGGCCTGTATATTGATATCTGTTCTGGCAGTTGCCCAGTTGGTATTTGGGATCTTAAATTATAACCTTTTTAAGAAGATTTATATTGAGACTTCGAAAGAGAATACTTCAATGGTAGTAAAAGTTGTCCAGAGAGATATGAACTCAGTCATTCAAAAAGGTATACCTGTAAGCGAATTAAATGGTATAGAACCCTGGCTGAACTCTATTGTTCAGTCTGTACCTGAGCTTGAAAGCTTATATATCACAAATATCAGAGGAGAGGTGTTCTACAAAACCCAAAATCTTATTTTAATACAGGAAGAACTAATTGATCCATCGTACAATTACAGCTTGCCCTTAATAGAAGATAATTTGTCGCAAAAAGGGCTTGTGAATCTTGTGCTTTCAAGACAATACATAGAAGAAAAGCTTAAAGAAATAGCCCTTGACACGCTTACTGTACTGCTTACATCATTCATTTTTATGACCGAAATTATAATCACCTTACTCTTGTTTCTTAAACGCAGAAAATTAGAAAGCAAAGAAATCACAGAGGAAACAAATAGTCGGGGTGAATTAACGCAAGTGAAGATGATTAGGCCCATTGCCTTTATATTCTTCTTTGCTTTTAGCTTAACGACTTCATTTATTCCGATAGTAATGAGAGGCTTCAACACTTCTTTATTGTGGATGCCCGAGAGCTTGAAACTAAGTCTGCCAATCTCGCTAGAAGCCTTTGGTACGATAATTTCAACAATTATTACCGGCTATGTCATTCATAAAAAAGGATGGAGGGTTCCTTTCCTCTACGGAATTTTGATTGTATGTGTTGGCTCTGTTTTATCAGGTATTGCATTTGATGGGACAATGTTTGTTCTGTCAAGACTTGTTACTGGGATAGGGTATGGGTTCTCCTGGATGGCCATGAGAGGATATGTAAGTTCATTCAATTCAGCAGACCAAACCCAAGGATTCTCTTCGTTGAATTCAGGAATAATGTCGGGCTTCAATTGTGGCATCGTTCTTGGAGCTATGATTGCTGAAAGTGCAGGCTACTCTTTCGTATTCTTTATAACAATAGGAATTTTAGTGATTAGCGCGGTTATCGCCTGCTTGCTGATTAAAAAGAATAAAAATGAAATTATTCGAACTCCAAGTGTTCAGAACCCTTTAAAGGAAGATGTTTTGAAGCTTGTCTTCAATTCTAAAATAATAGCATTTGTCTTACTTGTTTTGGTACCGGCCTCGATTTGCGGAGCATTTTTGACATACCTTTTTCCTATCACAGCAACCGATATGGGAGTGTCGTCGGCAAATATCGGCAGAACATTCCTAATGTACGGACTGTTTGTTGTTTATTTAGGTCCGTTATTTGGCAGATATGTGGGAAGTAAGATTAATATAAAGAAGTCAATTATTGCTGCAAATCTGGTATATGCCTTGGCAATTCTGGAATTTGGTTTTGGTATAAACGCTAGCGCAGCGATTGCGGCTGTATTATTAATTGGGCTTTCAGATAGTTTTGGCTTGGCAGCACAGAGTAGTTATTTCTTAAGCTTTGATGCAACGAAACATGTGGGAAATGGCATTGCTATTTCAGCATTCAGTGTTTTCTATAAATTGGGGCAGATGATCGGACCTTTAGTCTTTGGTGGCCTGATCGCTTTAGGTATCGGTACCGGAACGAAAATCATCGGGATACTGACTGCAGCTTTCATTATTGCTTATGTTTTTATTAATATTAATCTAAAAGTAAAAGCTGTTAATAAACCGTTGGGGATGTGATGAATCCATGGGTCCATTATTGTCGGGAAGGCTGATCAACAATACTCAAGGGAAAGAAGAGAATTTCTATATATTCCGACTTGATTTAAGTCATTTGGATCAATTAGATAAATTGCAAAAAGTTGTATTAGACAACATGGAAAGAAAAGATCATTATACAGGACTGTTAGTCGAAGAATTTGAAAATGTCTTAAGTGTAGGTGGAGTTACCGTCGGTGTTTTTGTAGAGGAAGAGCTTGTAGGTTTTTACTCGATCTTATTCCCAGGTCACAGTGAGGACAATTTGGGGAGGGATATCGGAATTCCGGAAAAATATTTTCCGGATGTGGCACATTTAGAAGCAGCTGGTGTACACCCTGATTATAGAGGTAACTCCCTCCAAAAAATAATGACAAGCATATGCCTGGAACAGGCAATGAAGATTAAGCAAATAAAATATTTATGTGTAACGATTTCCCCATATAACTACCCAAGTCTGGATCATATGTTTGCTTTTAAGCTTTACATAAGGGATTTAAAAGTTAAATATGGTGACATGCTGAGGTATATTTGCTCGAAAGATATGGAAGAAAAGCAAATAATCAAGGCGGATAGTATTGTGGAGGTTGAAATTTCAGGCCATAGTGAACAATTAAAACTTTTGCAGCAAGGGTATGTTGGTTTTAGGCTAATCAAATCGGAAGGTAAAAATTTCATAGTTTTTGGCTTAAGCATAGATTGACGGGTTAACTGCCGAATATGCTCAGGAGTATAAGGATTAAAAAAAGCCATTGATCAACAATGGCTTTTTCTCTCTTGCGGTTATTGTTTTATTAAGTTATAGGTTGCTGTTCTAACTGAGCTTGTAATTGGGTTAATACCTCATATAGTCCATCCGTGCAACTTAATTCAGTTAAGCCCATAGCAACAGTTGTCTTGGCGCCGGAGATATCCCCCAGCTCTTTCTGACAAAGTGCCAAGTTCAACCAGCCATAGTTAAAAGAAGGCTCAATTGTCGTAGCCTGAACATAATACGGCAAAGCCGCGTTCGGATCATTCTTCCCTCTAAGATATACGTTCCCTATGTTATTATAAACGCTACCGTCACTTGGGTTAATAGCAACGGCTCTCTGATAATGAGCAATGGCCGCATCATAATCTTTATTGGAATAGGCCTTTACTCCAGCATTAATTTGAGCTTTATCTAGCTTTTGACTTTGGGCGGCAATCCGTTCTAATGTCTTAGTGTTATCTACCTTGGTGATCACGTTTTCAGGTTGGTCCTCAGGTTGGTCTTCTTTATTTTGAAGATCAGGAGAGCCGGAAGAAGGGGACGCTGGCGTTACTTCAGCTCCCGCAGTCCCATTTAACAGCTTGGCCATACTTTGAAAAATTTTAGACTTCTTAAACATCTGCATCAGCACCTTTCCAATTCTTAATCATCTAAACCATAGCTCTATGCAACCCTTCATCTCAGCAATTATAATGGGATTTGCGTGTAATGTAAACTTAACCATTAAAGCCTTGCTCTATGCTTATGAAACATTAAGGCAAGATCGGCAGGAAGGTAAGGAGTTCAGGGGTATTTTTTAACATTAGGTTCTATTTCGATGAAGGGTTTTGGCGTTTTTTAGGTTGGCAGATGTGGAATAGAGCAAGCTGATTACACATAATAGTAGGGTAAGAACTCCGCCAGGGAGGCATGAGATGAAGAAAAGAGGATTATGGTCACTCATCGGAATCAGCATCGTGTTGATAGGAGGGCTTCTGGGGTACTTTCTCTGGCAGCCGGACCCTACTAAATTGGCCACACAAGGCTTGGAACGATTGAACGCAGCGACCTCTTTTCGCTACAGTTTGACCCAGCATCAATGGGTCGAGGGAAAAGATCGGGTGCTCACTCAGGTGCAAGGGGAAAAAGACGGTGGGAACACTCGAATCTTAGGGCAGCTGACAGGAAGCGAAGTTGAGATGATCAAAATCGGAGATTCTACCTACAGCAAAGATCCTTTTAACAAGAAGTGGATCAGGTTTGCTAATGCTCCTGCAGCTCAGGAGGTCTTCCTGGCGGAGCTCAACCCCTTATCTTCGCTTCAAATGAAAGAGCTTGGAGAGGTGATGCTTAGCGGTCAAGGAGATGTAAACGGGGAAAAAGTATGGATATGTAATTTAAAACCCAGTGTGCAGAATCAAATGATGGAGGTATTTTGGACCGATTTCCAGTACACGCTGTATATTCGTAAATCTGATAGAATGCTCGTAAAAGCGACGATCGAAGCAAAGAATAAAGCTAAGTCCGACCCCATGACAATGACACTTGAGTTTAAGGATATTGGAACGAAGATAAATATTCAAGCGCCGGATATCTAGAGGATGTTCCATTGGTACTAATTAACCAGGGCTATACCATTACAGGTATGGCCCTGGTTAATTAGTAAAAGTGAATAATATTTTGATGCATGGGAACGTTATAGATTCGTAAAACATTTGCACTATGGACAAGCCTCTGATATAGTTTTGACATAAGTTTTATTCACAGACTATCTGCCCCACGAAGCTCCGGCTCGGGGCTGGAAATTTGAGGTTGGAATATTACGCTGCGGACCTTTAGTTCCGGAACACACTAAAACTTTTTGGAGACTTGGTTGCTTCATTAGAGTAAGTTTCATATATGCGACTATGCGACGTATGGTGGAGGTGCCTATTCTATGGAAGAATATATTGCAAAGGTTTTAATCACCCGGGAAGAATTAAGCAAGCGTGTGGCTGAACTGGGGGCGGAAATTACCCGGGACTACGCAGGGAAGAAGATCTTGGTCCTCGGGATTCTCAAAGGGGCTGTTCCTTTTATGGCGGATCTTGTTCGGGAGATCAAATTACCGTTGACCTATGATTTTATGGCCTTATCGAGCTATGGGGCGTCAACCCAGTCTTCGGGTGTTGTGCGGATCCTCAAAGATTTAGAACGAAGTGTTGAAGATGTTCATATTTTGGTTACTGAGGATATCGTTGATACCGGACTGACGTTAAAGTATTTAAAAGAGAACTTGACAGCTCGGAATCCTCTCAGCGTAAAAGTGGTCACATTGCTTGACAAAGCCTCCCGACGGCAAGTGGATGTCTTTCCGGATTACAATGGATTTACAATTCCGGATGAATTTGTTGTGGGGTATGGTTTGGATTTCAATGAAGAGTATCGCAATTTGCCCTATGTTGGGGTTATAAAACAGGAAGTCCATGAAGTTAACTAATTCTAACAGGAAATGGTGATGATAAAAAAGTGACACAGGAAGTCGTTTTAGTCTTGGACTTTGGCGGACAGTACAATCAACTTATTGCTCGTCGTGTGCGAGAGGCTCATGTATTTTCAGAAATGATTTCTTACAAAACATCCATTGCAGAGATTCGGGCTCGTCGGCCCAAGGGGATTATCTTCTCGGGTGGACCGGCAAGCGTCAATCAACCGGATGCTCCTGTAGTGGACCCTGAAATTTATAACTTGGGGATCCCTATTCTGGGGATTTGTTATGGGATGCAGCTAATGACTGTCCAATTAGGTGGAAGCGTAGAACATCCGGAAGCCAGTGAGTACGGGAAAGCGATGCTCACGGTTGATAGGGCAGCAGATCTGTGGAAAGACTTGGCTGGAGAGCGTTTGTGCTGGATGAGCCACGGTGATTCCGTGCAGAGACTGCCCGAAGGTTTTGCGGTGGCAGCTCATACCGGGCAGACTCCGGTCGCAGCTATGATGGATGGAGGGCGACGTTTTTATGGTGTCCAGTTTCATCCGGAAGTAAAACATACCCCAGATGGGCAGATGATGTTAGAGAAGTTCCTCTTCGATATATGTCGGTGCGTTGGGGACTGGACTATGGAGTCCTTTATCGAGTTACAAGTTGCCGAAATCAGGGCCAAGGTTGGAACAGGGCATGTTCTCTGTGCGTTGAGCGGCGGAGTAGATTCTTCGGTGGCTGCGGCTTTAGTTCACCGAGCAGTGGGGGATCAATTGACCTGTGTCTTTGTTGATCATGGATTTATGCGTAAAAATGAGGCTGAGCAGGTTAAGAAGATTTTTGCGGAACAGTTCCAACTTAATTTGGTGTTTGTGGATGTTCAGGAACGATTTATGCAAAAACTTGCCGGTGTTTCGGATCCCGAAGCTAAACGTAAGACGATTGGCAATGAGTTTATTCGCGTCTTTGAAGTGGAAGCTTTAAAACTTGGTCAGGTCGATTTCTTAGTTCAAGGGACGCTTTATCCGGATATTGTGGAGAGCGGGACAGAAACAGCGGAAACAATTAAGAGCCATCACAATGTTGGCGGTTTGCCGGAGGACATGCAATTTGAATTGATTGAGCCGTTGAGGATGCTCTTTAAAGATGAGGTGCGCGAACTGGGAAGCGAACTGGGGATGAGCGAGGAGATCATTTGGCGTCAGCCGTTTCCTGGACCGGGTCTGGCAATTCGTATTCTCGGCGAAGTGACCCGTGAGAAGCTGGATATTTTACGGGAAGCGGATGCTATCATTCTGGAGGAAATTCGTCGTTCAGGAATGTATCGTGATTTGTGGCAAAGCTTTGCAGTACTCCCCTCAATCAAAAGCGTTGGGGTGATGGGGGATGGTCGTACTTATGAGTATCCCATTATCCTCAGGGCTGTAACTAGCGAAGATGCCATGACGGCGGATTGGGCAAGGCTCCCGTATGAACTCTTAGCCGGCATCTCTTCGCGGATTGTTAACGAAGTGCAAGGGGTTAACCGCGTTGTTTATGATATCACTTCAAAGCCGCCCGGAACGATTGAGTGGGAATAGGGTAAACCCAGTGTTTGCAAGGGTTTGAGGGTCATCTGAGTATTTGGAGGTGGTTATAAATTCCGTCACTTTTAGACGTCATCGTAACCACCTGGTTTTGTCTTTATCGGCTTACTAATTTGAGATTAGGAGTTGGTAAAATGAAGGCAAAAAACGGATTAAAGAGGATGACCATGACCAAAGGAGAAGATGTAAATTTTTTAGAATTGCAGAAAAGGTATCTAAAGAAATGCATGGTTAAAAATCAATTCCCCTGATGCACTTATCGTAGATAAAACCCTGAATTATGTGATAGTCATTTGTATCATAGAACTGTGTCAATAGATGGTTAAATTCTCTCAAATCCTGTTCTTTGACGCTCAAAATCCCATTACCTTCGCTGATTAGAATCTTATTTGCACACAATGTACTGGTTCGTTTGTTGCCGTCCCAAAATAGTTGACGCCGCATACCCCAAAGCATATATCTTATTGCCCTCTCTGTGACGCAAGTAATCCCATTTATCTTATTAATTTCCTTTTCAGTATCTTCTCTAATAGGTATTTCGGGAATATAATTTGTCCCTGAAATACCGACTCTACCGTAACGCAAAAATCCCCATTCAAGGGATTCATTTCTGGCAACAAAAGAATTGATTTTGCAAGCGAATTCAAGGTTAAATGGCTCTCGAATATGTTCCAGTAAGTACCTCCAAGCATCTCTAAGATTCAAGATACATTCTACGTCTGACATTTTTAAGTTTGCAACACTTGTGCCATCAATGATAGTTTGTGTATCGGGGAATGTTACATTACATCCTTCAAGTTTGGCACTATTGTATATATTCTCAACAATGAGTTTTTTGGCTAAGAAAGTATTCTGCTCAAGCGTAAGTTCGTACTTGTTAATCATAATTTCCTCCCCATGAATGCTTTCATGGCCTCGACAACATCCGCATTTTTACAATTGAATATTTTTTTGACTTCATTACTATCCATTGAATTCATCCTCCCCTACTTTAATAATTCCTTAATGCTAAATCCAAAATGGACAGCCATCCTCAAAGCATCTCCAAACTATCCAAGGTGTTGGAGTGCGAACTGTGAACAATCGGACGAGTTCTCCACAGGTAGGTTGAAACGGAACGAAATCAAATTTAAGCAACCTTGGGTGTACACGTCCCATGCAATAAACCAAATTTTCCACAGTAAGAGGGTCGATTCATCCGCTGCAATGTCTGTACGGGGCGGTTCGGTTACAACGCCTTCTATGCTTTCCGTATTCCTAACATAAAACGCCAGCCGTACCTTTCTTCTCAACCAGCGAATAGTTTGATATTAATGATCATGTTGTTTCTTGAAGATGCCTCTAGTGATACTGTTGATAGCAGTACACATTATATAGAGGCGTCTTTTTCCTTTCTCCAAGGTTAACGTCATGGTCATTATATGCGTCAACTTTTGGACAGGCAAGACCGTCTTTCGGACTTTTTAATTCAGCCTAAACACTCTATCACAAATATACCATTTATAAAATCTTATCAGTAAATTAGTTTTGAGATTTTGCTCAATTTTTACTTGGGGTGGGGGGTAGATAACATCAAAAGACCCTATCGCGACGAGCAAGAACGTGTATAGCACATCTGCCCATCTCGGCAAGTTATATGACGATTGCGGCGGCATAGTCTGGAAACGAAGTTGAAGTTCTACAGTAATTTTAATTTGTGGGTTGTATATCGTCCGCATGAAATTATGCATCATGGATTATTTTCTAATATTTGTATTTAAAAAAGGAATATTAAGGTAACTTGTTGAATTCTTGTCGTGAGTGATTAAGACAGCGCAAACCCTTAACTTATGCAAATAAGTCACGCTCTTATGCGAAATAACTGTTGATTGTTTAGCTTTTTCCGTTTTGGAGATGAAATTCTATTTTGGAGGGTACGGCTATGAGTACGCGGATCACGCATGAATACAACTATAAAGTATTTTCGGGAAGCGAAATCAAATTATACGCAACCAAACTAACCCGATTATACGAAATATTAACATCTGATTACTATATTTTCTTGCGATATCGAGAGGATGGATATGAATCAAGCATCCAGTCCACCATAGATGAATTGGATTATAATATCGGTAAAATCGGCACGTCACTGGAGTCTCTGGGGTTTCACTATAAGAGTGATATTATCATGTTGAATTTGAATGACTCCTTCAATCGTTTACATATTCTGTATATGCTTAATGGCGATATCGCATATTCTAAAAAGATGATTCTTTTCACAGAAGAATTTTTTGAAGTTACAAGGTTAGAACATGAGGTTAGTGAGTTGACCGATGTTCTTTGCCAAGACGCTTCAGATAGTTTGTCTGTAAATAACGAATCAACTAATATTTGTGTAAATATATGGGGTATGGCAACTGAGAAACTTAAGAAGGAAGAAATTGAGAAGGGACGAGACTCTTCTCTTTTCCTTATAAATGGATAAACTGATAAATGAAGTGGAAAAACATCTCTGTCACTCACAAAAACTTAACGATTACCACCTTTCCTATGATTAGGTAGTTTTACGAATCAACCAATAACGCTAAGGAGAGACTAATTTTTAGATCTTCGGACATAATTTAAATGAAACTCGGGTATTGCTTAGGGATGCCGTTTTTATAAGCGTGATTACTTTAGAGTTTGCATACAAGATAAAAGACTTCTTTATTCATAGAAAAAGGACTGCGAACACAGTGTCTTGATCTTTGGTTTAATAGTTGAAGAAAGTGTTGTAACATAGTAATATGGGTTAGGTAAACGATAACTTCAAAACCGCCAAATACTAAAACTTCTAAACCACCGGTCCCTCAATTAAAAGCGTTGGGGGGATGGCCGTACCTATGAGTATCCTATTATCCTCAGGGCTGTAACCAGCGAAGATGCCATGACGGCGGATTGGGCAAGGCTCCCGTATGGAATCTTAGCCGGCATCTCTTCGCGGATTGTTAACGAAGTGCAAGGGGTTAACCGCGTTGTTTATGATATCACTTCAAAGCCGCCCGGAACGATTGAGTGGGAATAGGGTGGAAAGGGCTGAACACTTGGTTTGTAAGGGCCTGAGGGGTGTTTGTTTCAAGGGGGTTATGATTTCCGTCACTTTTTTGGCGACTCATAGCCCCCTCGTTATATTCTGGACGTAAACGTCAACAAGTATTGAATAATGCGATAAGGATTAGGTGAGTACTATGCCGTTACCTGAGAATAACTTATTGTTTGGGTTTGAGCCGAGATTGACTGTTGAACAACGTGAATATGTTAATGCGATATTTGATTACCAATTAGTAATGGTCAACGCTAAAGCGGGTACAGGAAAGACGACTCTGGCCGTTGCCTGTGCTAAAATTTTAAAGAAGCCGCTGACCTATATATTTAATCCAATCCAAGAATCCTACATGGGCTTCAGACCGGGAACTCAATCCGAGAAAGAAAGTATCTATCATCAACCTCTGATTGACGCCCTCTTAGAGATTAATGAGAACCCAGCTCAGTGTATATATAACGAAGAAGCCTTGGTAAATGAAGCCCTCCGCAGAAAGGTAAGTATTAAACGAGTGATGGATAACATTTGGTGTTATCCTAAGAGTCCATTATTCTTGAGAGGGACTAATCTCAAGGACATGACCATAATTATTGACGAATGTCAGAACTTTTCTGTTCAAGAATTAAGAAAAATCTTAACTCGTGTCCATGACTCATGTAAAATTATTTGTATCGGACATTCAGGGCAAATTGACATCCCTATTTCAAAAAGCGGTTTTGTCCCGTATATGGAACATTTCGGGAATCAGCCGTATTGCAAGATTGTTTCATTAACGAAGAACTTTCGTGGTGATCTAGCGAATTGGGCCGACGCAATCTAAAATACTCAAGGTTGAAACCCGGCTGCAGAGCTATTGCAACGCTTTCTGCCCGTAGCGGTAAATAAAATAAGAAAATAGGCTTTTAGCATATTTCTTTATAAGCGAGCAGGAAAATAGCTGTCGACGTCGAAGAGTATACTTTATAAGATTTACTTTGTAAGATTTACTTTGGATCTTAAGAATAACAGGATACGAGGCTCGACACAGTCGAAAGCACAAGCTTATTTAGAGCATTTACGCTTGTTGTCTGAAAATTTTGAATAAATGACCTTTCTGTGATACTATATTAACAACAGAAAGTTGTGTATAATAAAATAGCGACGACATATAGATTTGAGATAATGTTATCATTATGCTGCAATCAACCTTTTGTAAATTTGCAGAAGGATTAAGGGAAAGTCTTGGGAATTCAGTTCTTAAATAATTTAGGATATAACTTGTCCCCACTGTTAGGTATAGTTGACGAGTAAAGGAGAAAAATTATGAAACATTCGATTAAAATCAGCGGAAACCATGCGACGATTTTTCTAAACGATAAAATATACGTTAGTGACGCTTCGTTACTAAGAGATGATTTAATCGAAATTATAGACCAAGGAGTTACAGATCTTAGGATGGATCTCTCAGGACTTAGCTATATTGATAGTTCCGGACTGGGAACGCTAGTGACGATCAATAAACGGGTCAAGGAGAAAAACGGCAAGCTTGTCCTGACAGGAGCTCAAGGGTTGCCCTTGGATCTAATTAAACGCACACGACTTGATAAGGTTTTTAATATCGAATAATTGATTTGTTCCGTAGAACTTCAGATGCCAATAAGCATTTGTGAAGAATGCCTTTATTCTGAGGCTCTAGACTGAAAGATTGTTAATCTGAGGTCTAGAGCCTAGTTTTCTTTAAAATAATTTGTCAGGCATTGAGGTGATTACTTAGAGAATAAAAAGAAGGATTTCTGAATGTTATGTCAAATGAGTAGTCATCAGTAAGAAATATTTACATATCAGTGTGCAGAACAAGTGATCAAGGCGTACTTGCCCAATGAATTTTCAGACTAAATTGCAAAGGGGGAAGCTGGTTCTACCTGCTTAGAACCAGGAAATGAATGAAAATGACATTAGCCCAAAAAATGGTAGCCTACTTTTTGTTAGTTATTCTAGTGGCAATGGTGGGATTTGGTTATACCATTTACGAGTGTTCTAATTCAGCGGTGTCTGTCAATGATCTTAAGGGTAAGATTCCGCGTCTCCAGATAAATAACGATATTGCTTATAATGCTTTGGCTGAGGCTTCTGATCTGAGGGCCTATTTTCTTTATGGAAAAGACCAGTATCTCGACGAGTATAAGCGCATAGCGGATTCAAATGTGAAACTTGAAGATAGCCTGATCAAAGATGCAACTACGGAGGAAACCCGTAAATTATCGCTCGATATTAAAGCATTGAACGGGAAATACGTTGATATTACAGACAACAAACTTATTCCTTTATTGAAGGCCGGTAACAAAGACGCTGCCATGGAAATCGCAATTAACGAATTAGCTCCGCTAAGCAGCCAATTGCTGGCTAAGGTCGACGAAGCGAAAACTTCACGAATTAAGACAATCGACCAAGCAATGGAGGATACGTATACTGCCTCGAAACAGGCTAGAATGGTAGCTGTAATCGCTGCAGTGTTGGTAGCGATTTTGGGAATTCTAATTGGACTGTTTGCTGCTCGCAAGATTACATCTCCAATCAAGGCCTTGCAAGGGTTAATGGCTGAGGCTAGTGACGGAAATCTGTTGGTCAAAGCGGTTGTCCAAACTAAGGATGAAATCGGGCAACTTTGCGAATCGTTTAACATAATGATTGTCTCACAGCTGGAAATTGTGAAGGCAGTGAGAAACAGTTCGGTCGAACTAACTGCCGCCTCCCAGGAAATGGCGGCCTCCTCAACCGAAGTGTCGGAGGTGACCGCAGTTATCTCCGCAAAGACTCAGAGTGTTGCCCAGTCAATGGAAGATGCCTCCAGTTCCAGTGCGGAAACCTCACAGGTTCTGATCGAACTTTCAGCTCTTATTCAGATTGCTAAGAATAAGGCTATATCAGCCAGTATTAAATCCGCAGACTCCATCAACGCAGCAAGAGAGGGAAAAGCTACCGTAGAGGTCGTTATGCAGAGTATGAATACTATTCATAACAAGACGAAAGAGGCAGAAAAAGTAATCACCCTCTTGAATGAATACTCTCAACAAATTGGCATGATTAATGAGACCATCACGGGCATTGCCAATCAAACGAATTTGTTAGCACTTAATGCGGCGATTGAAGCCGCTCGGGCCGGCGAATCCGGCAGAGGCTTCGCCGTGGTTGCCGAGGAAGTCAGAAAACTGGCGGAACAATCCAATGCTGAGGCCAGCAATATTTCCCAGCTTATTTCTAAGATTACCGAAAACACGGACAGTGCGGTTGTGGCCATGAAATATAGCTTGGCTGAGGTTGAAGTCGGGGTGGAAGAGGTCAACAAAGCCGGGAAATCCCTGGAGAATATTCTGTCGGCCGTGGCAGAAACCGTAAGTGATATTGACGGAATTGTCAAGGTAACGGACGATGAGGTTGCCTCATCCGACAAAATTATTCAATTAATCGAGGTTGTAGCCGAAAATATAGAGGGGACAAGTCGGGAAGCTCAAGATGTTTCAGCAGCAGTCGAGGAAACCGCAGCAAATATTGAAACGGTAGCAGCAAGTTCCGAGCAAGCCAGTGCTATGGCGCAAAACCTACATAGTCTGATTACGAGGTTTAAAGTTGAAGGATAAAGGAGAAAATCATGAAACATTCGATTAAAGTCAGCGGAAACCAAGCGACTGTTTTTTTAATGGATAAAATCTATGTTAGCGATGCCTCGTTACTCAGGGATGACCTATTAGCAGCCATAGATCAAGGAGTGACGAACTTTAGGATTGATCTCTCCGGACTTAACTATATCGATAGTTCGGGTTTGGGAACTTTAGTGACGATTAATAAACGCTCCAAGGAGAAAAACGGGACGATGGTACTGACCGGTGCTCAAGGGCTGCCCTTGGATTTGGTCAAACGTACGCGTCTGGACAAGGTTTTTAATATTGAATAACTTAAATTACTGGACCATAAGACCATAGGGAGATGTGCGAAGGTTAGGATACTACGGTGAAGGCTTTGGGCGAGATTGATAATCTGGTCCGGAGCCTTTCTTGGTTCAATCTAAAATTTTCTGATTCATGAAGGGATTTAAAGAGTTTTGTCTAATATAACAAACATGATTCCATTGCAGAAAGTCGTTAAGCATTCCGTTAAATCACTTGTATAAGTACTGGCTCGTAGAGGGAATATCATGATAGCTTCAATTTTAAAACGTTACTTAAGTGGATTTCAGGTTTTAGTCCCTCGGCAGAAGGAATAGGCAAGTGCTTTCTTCGAATGTCAGGAATTTTTTTTTTGTAATTTCGGGGTTTGGCAGTGGAATCAAACAATGCATTATTGCCAGATAATAGTAAATAATCACAAGAGTAGGGAAGGATAGGCTCGTTGTTGATGTGAAGAAGATGAAGATTCCTTATGACTCATAGGCTATGGTCGGGTGATCGGGAGAGTTAAGTTAGATTGTATTTTAAGGGGGGAGATCTGGTTCTGCCCAGTAGAACCAGGAACAAATGAAAATGACATTAGCAAGAAAAATGGTGGTCTACTTTCTTCTGGTAATCATAGTGGCAACAGCGGGATTTTTGTACACCGTTTTGGGGTGTACTAAGGCACAAGTGTATGTCAATAACCTTAAAGGATATGAAATTCCGCGCCTAGAGAAAACCAATGATATCGCCTATAATGTCTTGGGAGAATCCTATAACATAAAAGCTTACTTGCTCTATGGGACAGACCAATACCTTAATGAATTCAAGCGTTTAGCAGATATGAATGCCAAGCTGGAAGAGGAGCTTATTAAAGAGGCGCGTACCGAAGATTCCCACAGTTTAGCGATCGATATTAAAGCCTTGAATGATCAATACACTAAAGGGGACGATGAAAAAATAATTCCTTTATGGAAGGCAGGCAACAAAGACGCCGCAATGGACATTGCCACCAACGAATTAGCACCATTGGCAACCCAATTGATCGATAAGGTTAATCAAGCCAAAACTACTGAAAATAATACAATTAACCAAGCTATGGATAACACGTATAATGCCACGAAACAGGCTAAAATGGTTGCCATAGGCGCGGCGGTTCTGGTAGCAATCTTAGGAATTCTAATTGGGCTGTTTGCTGCTCGCAAGATTACGACCCCGATCAAAGTGTTGCAAGGGTTAATGACTGAAGCAAGTGCAGGAAATCTGCTGGTTAAAGCGGTTGCTCAGACTAAGGACGAAATTGGGCAGCTTTGCGAATCATTTAACATAATGATGGCCTCACAGCTGGAAATTGTGAAGGCAGTGAGAAACAGTTCCATTGAATTGACTGCCGCGTCCCAGGAAATGGCAGCTTCTTCGACAGAAGTGTCGGAAGCGACAACCGTCATCTCCACAAAAACTCTGAGTGTTGCACGGGCAATGGAAGAAGCCTCCAACTCAAGTATGGAAACATCGCAAGTTCTGATCGAACTTTCGGCTCTGATTCAGATCGCCAAGGATAAGGCGGTATCGGCCAGTATTAAATCGGAAAGTTCTATCAACGCCGCTAAGGAGGGGACGACCACTGTCAATGTTGTCATGCAAAGCATGAACACTATTTATAATAAGACCCGAGAAGCGGAAAAAATAATCACCCTTTTGAATGAATACTCTCAGCAAATAGGGATGATTAATGAAACCATCACGGGCATTGCCAATCAGACAAATCTGTTGGCCCTTAATGCGGCGATTGAAGCCGCTCGGGCCGGCGAGTCCGGCAGAGGCTTTGCCGTGGTTGCCGAGGAAGTCAGAAAACTGGCGGAACAATCCAATGCCGAGGCCAGCAATATCTCCCAGCTTATTTCTAAGATTACCGAAAACACGGATAGTGCAGTTATAGCTATGAAGCATAGTCTAGCTGAGGTTGAGGTAGGGGTGGAAGAGGTCAACAAAGCTGGGAAATCTCTGGAGAACATCTTGTTGGCCGTGGCCGAAACCGTGAGTGATATAAATGGGATTGCCAAGATAACGGACGATGAGGTGGCTTCCTCTGATAAAATTGTACAATTAATTGAAGTTGTCGCTGAAGATATTGAGGGTACAAGCCGAGAGGCTCAAGATGTTTCAGCAGCAATCGAAGAAACCACAGCTAATATTGAAACAGTAGCGGCAAGTTCCGAGCAGGCCAGTGCGATGGCCCAAAACCTGCATAGTCTTATCATTAGGTTTAAAGTTGAGGAGTAAAGGAGAAACGCATGAAACATTCGATTAAAATTAGCGGAACCCAGGCGATGATTTTTCTTAAGGATAAAATCTACGTTGGCGATGCCTCGTTGCTCAGGGATGATTTATTAGAACTGATGGATCAAGGAGTCACAGACCTTAGAATCGATCTCTCCGGACTTAGCTATATCGACAGCTCGGGTCTGGGAACCTTAGTGACGATTAATAAACGTGCCAAGGAGAAACACGGTAAGCTTGTACTGACAGGTGCTCAAGGGTTGCCCTTAGATCTGATTAAACGCACCCGACTGGACAAGGTTTTTAATATTGAGGTTTGATTGCTTGGCAGTGGAATACGGAAAGAACATGGTGAAAAATGTCTATATCTTATGGCTCTAGGCTTATAGATTAATCTGTTGGTCTAGAGCCGATTTATATCATAAATATTCTTGGAAAATATTAAGAAATAGCCATGAAGAGAATTAATTAGATATAAAATGATCCAAAGGTTACAGCAGTTTGTAGGGTAAGGCCTCGTCAAGGCAGGATAAGATACAGGAGGTAAACCGTTATGAATATGGAAAAAGATAATCATGCCGTGCTGGGCAATAAATACAAATATGGCTTTAATTTGTTATTTGATCAGGTGGAAGATTATCTTCTCATTTTAGACGAAGCAGGTAGAATTTTGCGAGCTAACAAAGCTGTCTTAGAGAAATTGGGATACACTCTAGAAGAAATGATCAATCTGAATGTTGAGCTGCTCTGTCCGTTGATTAGACGCGGGGAAATACCAGCAAAAGTAAACGGTATACGGGAAGGAGATCTCTGCAAATGGCTGATGCCCCTGCGCGGCAAATCCGGCGAACTAATCCCTTTGGAAATGCGGGGTTTTAAGGGTACATGGGAAGGGGAAAATGTCTTATATGGAATAGGTAAGGAAGTTCTCGATTATGAGGGAGATCTGCTGTTGACAAATGACATAACCGATAGAAAACCGAAAAAAGGAGATCAAAAGTTAAAGCATATTCAATCCGTACTGGATAGTTTACCATTCTTAGCTTGGATGAAAGATAAGGGTGGCAGATATATTATTGTCAATAGGGCTTTTGAAGGCTTTTATAGGATAAAGAATCTTGAGATTGCAGGCAAGACTGACTTTGATATTTTCCCTTATAAAATCGCCTTGAAACATAAAGAAAGTGAGGAAGAGCTGATCAAGTCAAAACAAAGATTACTGGAGCCACTTCATCATGAAGTGGCAGGTAAGTGGCTTGAAACGTTTGTTGTACCGTATTTTGAAGAGAAGGGTGAAGTTGTTGGGACTATAGGAGTCGCAAAAAATATTACTGAGCGGAAGCAACTGGAAATAGAGTTAGCCAACCAAAAAAGATTTTTAAAAACAATGCTGGATACGATACCTGATTATATCCTGTATAAGAATCTGATCGGGGCGTATTTAGGGTGTAATAAAGCCTATGCCGAAAAGTATTTAGGTGTAAATGAGGATGAAGTCAGAGGCAAAACGGATTTTGACCTCATGAAGGATATTGAACTGGCTAAATTCTATCGCCAGAAAGATCAGGAAGCATTGCAGGCGATTGATACACTAAAGTATGAAGGCCAATATACTTTGACCGACGGCCAGGTAATCGACATTGAAACAGTGAAAACCCCTTTTTTGGATGAGCAGGGCAACGTGGCCGGACTGATTGGGGTCGCCAGGGATATTACGGAAAGGAAGATGATGGAAAAACGACTCAGGGAACAGGCGGAATATGCTGAGCTGCTGTTTAGAACAGTTCCCATTGCTGTCCTTTCAGTAGACAGACACAGAAAGATCACTCGCTGGAATAAAATAGCCGAAGAGATTACCGGTTATACTGCAGCAGAGGTTATGAACAAAGAATGCTCAATGGTTTTGCATGGAGTTAGTATCGAGGGCTGCGAGTTATGTCGCAACGCGATGGATGCGCCGTTAATCAATGAAAAATGTAAAATTATAACTAAAGATGGTCAAATCAAGCATGTTCTAAAGAGCATAGCTATACTGAAAGACGAATTCGGGGAAATTAATGAGAAGATGGAGTGTTTCGAAGATGTGACAGAAATGATTAATCTGGAGGCGGAGCTCAGAGAAAGTAGAGAAAGATATGCAGCAATTGTCAATAATGCTCCTCAGATTGTAGTGATTTTCAAACAAGGTGTTGTCGAATTTGTCAATGATACGGGCATTGGGGTTTTGGGGTATAAAGAAGATGAGTGTCTTGGCCGCCAGATGAAGGATTTTATGACAGGGGATTCGCTGGCCTGCGTTAATGCTGCTTTAATCAATGGAATGAATGGAGAACAGTGTATCTCCAGTGAAATAGAACTTATTACGAAATCCGGTCAAATCATCAATGTGCTTTTAAAGGGTACAGACATAACCTATGAACGTGAAAAGGCCTTTCTAGCGATCATGATGGACATCACCGAGAGTAAACAATTAAATGCCAAGTTGCGGGCGAGCGAGGAAAAATTCAGGCAGCTTGCTGAAACAATCAATGAGATCTTCCTAATTACAGATAATGAAAGAGTGCTCTACGTGAGTCCGGCCTATGAAAGAATCACCGGAGTGGTCAGTCAGACTTTCCTAGACGATCCACAAGCCTTAGTTGAGTTGATTTATCCGATTGACCGTAAAAGCATGCGGAGTTCTTTGCCGCAGGATCTGCTGAACATAAATAAAGCTACGAATGAAGAGTTTAGAATAATCAGACCGGACGGGGAAACACGTTGGCTCTGGCTGCAAAGCTATCCTTTACGGGATGAAGCAAACGAGAGTTCCCTGAAAGCGACCAGTATTGTTGATATAACCGATCGTAAGAAGATCGAAGATAAGCTCTGGGAGCGAGAGCGACAAACTCAGATGGAGCTTTTGTTGGCGGCGCGGGTGCAGCAGGATTCCTTGCCCCATCCCTTGGATGAAGATAAGGTGCGTGTCCGAACGATCTTCAAGCCCTATAGTACTGTCAGTGGAGATCTCTTCAACTACAAGTGGCTTGAAGGGCGTAATAAACTGTGCGGATATATTGTTGATGTGAGTGGACATGGTGTGGCAACGGCTTTGCAAACCGCTACCTTTAAAATGATGTTGGACAATGTTTTACTCACTGGTGAGACGGTTGAAAAGGGTGCCCTTCAGACAATCAACCAGAGAATAATGAACTATCTGTATGAGGATTCTTTTGTAGCCTTGCTGTACTTTGAATTTGATTTAAGGGCTGCAGAACTGACACTTATTTCGGCAGGTATAACATTATTTTTGGTTGCCAAGCTTGATGAGTGTTCCTTAGTTCCTATAACCGGCTGTTATCTTGGCATGATTGATGATCCTGAAATTGAAAGGGTGACTATGCCCCTTAAAGCAGGGGAAATCTATGTCATGATGAGCGATGGGGCATCGGATCTAATCGAATTACACGGCATACGTAAGCAAGAAGGTTTTACGGAATATAAGAGCTGGCTGGAGAAACTGGCCGAAAGCCCTGAAAGAAACGATGATTTCTCAGCTATTTGCATCGAGATTTTCCCGGAAAATAAGATAACAAACTTGCTGGATATCAAGACTGAAGAGGACCTTATCCATGCCCAGCTGATGATCAGTGAATTCTTGGAGCAGAATGCGCCAAATCACACACTGCTATTGGAGGTTGCTGTCAACGAAGCGATGAACAATGGGTTTGACTCCGGGGGACGGATTCGTGTTAAAACAAGGCGGATGGGAGGCAATCTGATTATCAGAGTCAAAGACGATGGTCCGGGCTTTGACACTAACCGACTTAATTGTCGCTTTAAAGAAGAACTGTATGAAAATGATTTTGAAGAGTTATTAGAGTCGGAAGGTGGACGGGGTATTTTCTTGATGAGATTATTTTGTGACAAAGTGATTTATAACGCTAAGGGCAACGAAGTACTCTTGATGAAGAAAATTAATTAAACGGGCCCTGAATTTCTTAGGCAAGTCTCGTATAATTGGACAATGAAGGTTCGGAAAAGTAAAAAACGATAATTAATTCCATATTACGACAAATAACTGCCTATTAATGGATAATATACTCTTGCTATTTCAGCAAAAAAGCAATAAAATCTTCTTGAGAATGACATTTCAGGAGGAATCCATATGGAAAAGCAACTATTGAAAAGAATAGAGGGGTTGCGTGAGAGACTCAATAAATTTGGACTAACTCGTAACCTTATTGATAGCGAGGTCATTGAGGTTAGCCAGAAATTAGATTGCTTACTTAACCAATACCAAAGATTAATTTCTTGTCAGCAGCTAAGGCTCTGGTAAGCGTGAAGTGCCGGAAAAGGTTAAAGAGCTGAATTAATTGAGAGTCATCCTTAAGGACGGCTCTCAATTAATTCAGCTCTTGTTGCATTTATATTTTATGTGCGTTTAGATAAGCGAGGGATTATAATGAAGTTAATGGTCGGCGTCTCTGCTGACGTTGGATGGACAGAAAGCGTAGGAGGTTAAAAGAAAATATTGAATTACATCGTATTTGACTTGGAATTTAATATGTTTTTCAAATTCAAAGAAGGTAAAACGGCTAATCCTAATCTGAAGAACGAAATCATCCAGATCGGAGCAGTTAAATTAAATGAGAGATTGGAGACTGTCAGTGAATTCAATTTATTAATTAAACCGGTAGTCTATAAGAAGTTGAACCCCTATGTGACGAGAAAGACTAATCTTAAGACCAATCAGGTTGTCCAAGGAACACCGTTTGTTAAAGCGATTGAGAGCTTTAATTCATGGATTGGCAGCGAATATGTTTTATGTTCTTGGGGGCATGATGATATTCTGGCTTTAAGAGAAAACTGCCTGTTTTTTAGTTTTGAAGCGTTGTTCTTTAATAGGTTTATCAATATTCAGAAAATTTACATGAATTTAAAGGACTTAGCCAAACAGCCGAGTTTAGAGAGTGCTGTAGAAGGCCTGGAGATTGAAATAAGCTCTCCCTTTCATGATGCCTTAAGTGATGCATCCTATACCTCGGATATTTTCAGAAAGGTATATGACTTTTCCTGGGATACAATAATCAATTGGGAAAAGGAACAAACAGAAAATCAGTTAAAGATAGAAGAGTTAACAACTCAAATAGACAAAGCAAACATTTGCTGTCCGGAGTGTGATGGATATGTGCCAAAAGATCAGGAAGTAACAAAAAAGAAAAAGTATTTTGCTTTTGGTTACTGTGCCAAATGTAATAAGCACATAAAACATACTTCAAGGATTACTCACGAAGCCGGAGAGTATCGTATCGTTTTGAACGATGTGATTTATATTTCAGATGAAGTGACAGATTAGAGACTATGGGATTAAGAAAGGTGAATATTCTAAAAAAAGAGCCTTGTCAAACCCAGAGTAATTGTTTATACTATGCTTATATAATTTAAGATTACAGGTGCCTCACTTAAGAGGAGAATATGGGAAGTCGGTGTAAATCCGGCGCGGTCCCGCCACTGTAAACGGGGAGCAAGAAGCTTAACCACGGGGTAGTTCCCGGAAGGGGCTTCAGGTGTGTTGATCCGTAAGCCAGGAGACCTGCCTGTAGTTAGCTAAAAGCCTACCTTGTCGAAGAACCAAGAGTAGTGTGGATGAGATTATGGAAAAGTCTCTAGTCACTTTGTGATTAGAGACTTTTTTTATATTTTTACCACTTTAAAACGTTCTATTCAAGGTAATTCAAATTCAAACCCCAAATGATGAAAGGAGAGCCAGCGTTTTGACTTTAATGGAAATGGCCCAACAGGGTCAGGAAACCCCACTCTTTACGATGATTGCTCAAAATGAACAAATGAAGGTTCAACTGCTTATGGAACGGGTTGCCGGCGGACAGATCGTGATACCCTATAACCTTCATCATCAGCCCAAAAGACCCCAAGGGTTTGGATTGGGCCTAAGCACTAAGGTTAGTGCCAGTATAGGCTTAGATGCCGACGAGGATTCGTTAGCTGACGAGCTGTTTAAAGCGGATGAGGCCGTGAGAGCAGGGGCTCATGCTATCATGGATCTGAGTACCGCAGGTAATATTGATGAGGCCAGAAGAAGGATCATTGAAAGAGTACCGTTGCCTTTGGGTTCGCTGCCTGTTTATCAGGCTTTTGCCGAAGCTGTGCGCACGAAAGGTTCTGCCTTAGCGCTGGAACCGGAGGACTTCTTTAAGGTTATGGAACGTCAAGCGGCGGATGGCGTGGATTTTATGGCTTTGCACAGCGCACTGCATACGGGATTATTACAAACGGCCAAGGAAGACCGGCGGGTCCTAAATCTGGTGAGCCGAGGTGGCTCCTTACTGATGGGCTGGATGCTTTATCATAATCGGGAAAACTTTTTGTACACGATGTTTGATCGCATTCTGGAAATTGCCAAGAAATATGAAGTTACCTTAAGCTTAGCGGATGCTATGCGACCGGGGGCGGGTGCTGATTCATTATGTCGTTCGCAGGTTGAAGAACTTGTCGTTCTAGGCGAGTTGGTACAGCGCAGCAGACAAGCAGGGGTTCAAATTATGATTAAGGGACCCGGTCACACTCCGCCGCAGCAAATCGCGGCAACTGTTAAATTAGAAAAACAAGTTTGTCAAGGTGCTCCGTATTTTGTCTTCGGTCCTGTATCGACGGATGTCGCCCCGGGGTATGACGAAATTACGGCTGCGATCGGAGGAGCTCTGGCCGGCACTGCCGGAGCAGACATTCTCTGCTACGTCACACCTGCGGAGCATATCGCTTACCCGAACGCCCAGGACGTTTACCGGGGAGTGGTCGCCTCCCGTATCGCGGCTCACGTAGCTGACCTAGCAAAAGGATACCCGGGAGCAGAGCAGTGGGATTTGCAAATGAGCCAAGCACGGCGGGAGCAGAACGTAGAGGTTCAGAAGACCTTAGCCTTAGCCCAGGACCGATTGGCGGATTTCCACTCCAGCGATAAACCCTTCTGTAAAAAATGTCAAACAGGCTGTGCCATGGCTGTGGCCGGTGAGTTCTTTCAAGAACTGCCGTGGGAGTGCTAAATATTAAATAAGAATGGAGAGATTGAAATGACTCAACTTATTAAAGCAAGAGCAGGAATTATTACCCCTGAGGTAGAAAGACTAGCAAAAGAAGAAGGGTTTAGAGCAGAAGAATTAGCCGAAAAGGTAGCCCAAGGTCGGGTCGTGATTATGAAGAACAAACTACGCCGGAACTCGGTCGCCATAGCGGTAGGGGAAGGACTGCGGACTAAAGTGAATGCCAACATCGGAACGTCGCCCGACTGTGTGGACTTCAAGGATGAGCTGTACAAGATACGAGTTGCCGAAGCTGCCGGTGCGGATGCAATTATGGAGTTAAGCACAGGCGGAGATATTGATGCCTTCCGGCGCACGGTCCTGGCTGCCACCACAATACCCGTCGGTTCTGTTCCAACTTATCAAGTGGGTATGGAGAGCATTTCCAAAAACGGAAGCGTTGTCGGCATGAAGGTCGAGGATATGTTCGAAATGATTGAACGTCAAGCAGCGGACGGAATTGATTTTATGGCCATTCATTCCGCTTTAAACAGATCAATTTTGGAAAGGCTAAAAAATCAAGGCAGAATCACGGATATTGTAAGTCGAGGCGGGGCGTTTTTAACCGGCTGGATGTTCCACAACGATCAAGAGAATCCGCTTTATACCCAGTTTGATCGGGTGCTGGAGATCTGCAAAAAGTACGACGTAATTCTCAGCGTTGGAGATGCCATTCGACCGGGGTGTATCGAGGATTCTTTGGACCGCGCTCAAGTCCAAGGGGTGATTGTGGCCGGAGAATTAGTGAAGCGGGCTTTGGAGGCCGGTGTGCAAGTAATGGTGGAAGGTCCGGGCCACGTACCGTTGGATCAGATTCCGGCAACGATCCTGCTCCAAAAGCAACTTTGCCATCATGTTCCGTATTATATACTTGGCAATTTGGTTACGGATATTGCCCCGGGTTATGACCATATCACAGCAGCCATCGGCGCCACAACGGCCGCCATTTCAGGGGCCAACTTTATTTGCTATGTCACCCCTGCCGAACATCTGCGTCTGCCAACCGCAGAAGATGTGCATGCCGGAGTGATCGCTACGCGTATTGCTACGCACGCCGCAGATATTGTCAATGGAGTTAAGGGTGCCCGGGAATGGGATTTAGCCATGGCCCGTGCTCGTAAAGCCTTAGATTGGGACAAACAAATTGAACTGGCGATTGATCCCCCGACGGCTCGGCGGATTCGTGGAGAACGTAATGCAGAGGGGGATGAAGCCTGTTCCATGTGTGGCGGTTTCTGCGCCATGAAAGTGGTTGGGGAATACCTTGGCACGACAGAAGGTAGTTGCTGAATTAGACAAGGGAGGGGTTACAATGAACCAAATTGGGGTTATTATGGGAAGTGATTCAGATTACCAAGTCATGGAGGAAGCTCTGGAAGTTTTCCGTCAATTTGGCGTTTCCTTTGACGTTATAATTTCTTCCGCCCAGAGGACCTTGGCAAGAACTGTGAGTTGGGTAAAGGGCTTTGAAAGCCAAGGCGGAAAACTGATTATTGCAGCGGCTGGTTTAGCCGCTCATTTGCCAGGGGTTGTGGCTGGGGCAACGGTTCTGCCGGTCATCGGTGTTCCAATGAACAGTGGTGCCTTGGAAGGAATTGACGCCCTGTACTCCATTGTGCAAATGCCCAGCGGGATTCCGGTTGCCACGGTAGGGATCGGTGCGGCGCGCAATGCGGCGCTGCTGGCAGTGCAGATCCTGACGATTCAGGATAAGGCCTTAAGGATTAAGCTTAAAGACTATCGCGCTCAGATGTTGCAGGATATTGAAGCCAAAGACGAAGCGCTCCAAAGAAAGTTGAGTGAAGTGAGTTGAAGACCGATACCGGCGCTCAGTACCTGGAAGACTTGGCAACGGGATACTGGTTTTCCGAGGTACTGTTTGCGGCAGTCGAATTAGAAGTCTTTAGCTTGCTTGAGCCGGAAGGCCTGACGACAGCCGAATTGGCTGGGGCCTTAGTGATGCCAGCTCCTGGTCTGGGGCGTTTTCTGAAGGCTCTTAGTGCCCTTGGCTTAGTGGTTGGGGATGGCGGCAGTTATTTCAATACCCAACTCGCCAGTAACTATCTTGTGGCAGGCAAGCCTAATTATCAAGGAGACTCAATCCTCTGGCGTCAAGGTCTCAAGTCCGGGTGGCAGGACCTTGTTGAATGCCTTAAGGCCGGCGGCAGAGTAAATTTCCCGGCCGAGGAAGAGGATTCGGGGCAGTTTACCCGGCGAATTCGCAAGTATATCAAGGCTATGGATAACGTGGCTGGGACTAAAGTGGAGGAAATCCTGCCCTTCTTCGAGGGGCAGGATCTAAAGGGCGCGCTGCTTGATGTAGGGACCGGTTCCGGGGCGATCGCCAGCGGTTTTCTGGAGCGCTTTCCTGCTCTATCGGCTACCTTGCTGGACATTGAAGAGGTCTTGAACTATACCCGAGAGCTGTTGGACAAGAACGGGTTCGGGAAACGGGTTTCCTACATACCGACCAATATTTTAGAGCCCTGGACTGTAGCAGAGGAAGGGTTTGACTTGGTCATTCTCTCGAATATTATCCACGCTTATTCTGAAGAGGAGATTCCTCTGATCCTGGACCGAGCTGCCAATTGTCTCAAACCGGAAGGATTCCTGATTGTCCATGATTTTTTTCCCGAACACTCTCCGGAAAAAGCTGCTCTGCTCGATTTGAATATGTTGATTAATACCTACAATGGTCGGATCTTTTCTCAAGCCTGGGTCCGAGAGCAACTAGCCATGTCCAAACTTTACTCAACCGATCTCCTCCCCTTAGAGACGGACACGGCTGTGATCTTTGCTGCGAAGAATGAAGCGAATTTAGCCGGTCTGCGCTTGGATGCCAGGACGCGGCTGATCGCCAGGATCAAAACTATAGGATTTGGACAAGTTCTTCCGGTTTCTGCGGCAGATATCCATGTCTCAGATTGGACGGACCTTCGTTGCCAGTACGGCTGTGATCGGTATGGACATCCTCACTGTCCGCCCAATAGTCCCTCCCCTCAGAAAACCAGAGACGTTCTGAAAGACTTTTCCCACGCCCTCCTTTTGGAAGGGGAACCACCGGGAAAAACCTTCCAGAAACAGGTTTTGGCTGCAGAAAGAGAAGGCTTTTTGGCGGGATTTCATAAAGCATTCGCTTATTGGGCCGGTCCATGCGTGCTCTGTGATGACCTCTGTGCGGCAAGTGTTCCGAACGGGAAGTGCTGCAATACACGGGATGCCAGGCCCGCCATGGAGGGAGCGGGTATTGATGTTTTTGAGACCGTTAGACGGGCAGGGATTAATCTTGGGATTTTGCGCAACAAGGGTGACTATGTTAGATATTTTGCCCTGTTGCTATTGGAGTGAATGAGCGTGCGTGTTTTAATGATTCAAACCCCTTCAGTTGAAGGAATTTCTCAGGAAA
>Ga0326727_10006483_pt1 | contig 32077 bp, 24 predicted proteins | sample MB2enrmetagenome_FD_207643 | JGI IMG/M metagenome (GOLD analysis project Ga0326727, IMG submission 207643) | Lab enriched peat soil microbial communities from McLean, Ithaca, NY, United States - MB29MY | ecosystem: Environmental > Terrestrial > Soil > Wetlands > Peat | place: USA: New York...
AAAAGTCCTTTTGGAGCCCCGTCAGCGAGCCTTCGCGGCTGAACGTGGCCTGGGCGCGGCGCACGCCGCTGCCGATCTCCAGAATCTCGGTCTGGCCATCGCTTCCCGTCGCATTCAGAAGATCCGTATTGAAGCGCACCGTCAATGCGTGAGGAGGAAGATACTCCAGCCAGAAGCGCACCGCGCCCTCGGTGCAGAACTTACCTTTGAGCACGAGGGGACGAGCCATCAGAGGCGAGGAACGGGTCTCCGTCACGGTTCCGCATGCCGTGGCCGTGAGCGCCTGCGCCTGTTGCACGCCATCCCAGATGCGCGCCAGCAGACGGTCCGGCTGGGCGCAAAGCGCCGCCGGCAGCAGGAACCATGCCGCGCAGGCAAACCATTTGAGCCTCGGCATCGTCTCAAGCCCCCAAAAACCGAAATGCCAGCGAACAGAAACAGATGCGCACCGTATCGCGAATGGGCTTCATCTTCGAACGCGGTTGATTGCCGTCGTAAATCATTTGAATCGGAGCATGGGCAATCGTCGCCCCGCTGCGGGCCATCTTGATGAGCGCTTCCATCTCGAACTCATAACGCGTGCTGCGCAAAGCGATCTCGCGAAATCTCTCCAGCTTGTAGACGCGGAAGCCGCTCTGGCTGTCCTGGATTCTCCGGCCCACCATGGCCGATGCCCAGCGGCTGCCCACGGTGTTCGAGTAATACCTTGCCCGCGGCATCAGCGAGCGATCGAAGGCGCGCGCGCCAATGACCAGGTCGGCTTCCGTTTCCCTGGCCACGCGGAGCAGTGTGGAAATGTCCTCGGGAAGGTGCTGGCCGTCGCCGTCGAGAGTTACGGCGTGGGTGAATCCCTCGGCAAGAGCATGTTTCATGCCCATGCGCAGCACCGCGCCCTTGCCGCGGTTGGCCACATTGCTCAGGCAAACCGCGCCCGCCCGGCTGGCCAGTTCAGCCGTCTCATCCGTGGAACCATCGTCGATCACCACCACGGAATCCACATGCGCCTTCGCGCCTCTTACCACCTGGACGATGTGGCTGGCCTCGTTGTATGCCGGGATCAATGCGCAGGTTTTCATCCTACCCTTTTAAGCACTCCGTTTCCTCGCGGGAGCCGGCAAGAACGAATTCGAAGCCGCGCGCGCGCAATTTGTCGATCACGCCGGGCAACGCCTCCAGCATGGCTCGTGCACCGTCGGGCCGCCGGTCGTGCAGCAGGATAATGTCCCCGCCTTTGGCATTGTCCAAGATGCGCTGCGCCAGCCTCTGCGCATTCCGGATGTGCGTATCGCGGCTGCGCAATCGCCATGAAACAAACGTGAGGCCGGCCTGCTCAAGATAGGGGCGGAGAAACGGATGGCGCAATCCGACCGGGGAACGGAAGTAGCGCGGTCTCCGGCCGCAGGCGCGCCGCACGCTCTCCGTGCCGCGCTCGATCTCCAGGCGCAGCCGCCATGGCGGCAAAAAGCAGAAGAGCGGTTGATGCGACCAGGTGTGATTGGCGATCAGGTGTCCCTCTTCCCAGGCGCGGCGCACGATCTCCGGATGCTCGTCGGCGCGGCGGCCAACCACAAAGAATGTCGCCTTGATGCCCTTCTGCCGCAACAGGTCCAAGAGCCGCGGCGTATCCACCGGGTCGGGCCCGTCGTCGAAGGTCAGCGCCACCTCGGTCGCGCTTTCCAGCTGCGAACGATTCGTCACCAGCCAATCGTTGGTGGGATTGAAGAGCAGATAGAGCATGATTCCCGTTCCCAACCCGTAGAGGGCCACGAAGACAAAAAGTCTGGTCCACGAGAACGGATAGAGCAAGGCCAGCGTGCAGTTGGTCGCCACAAAAAGACCGATAAAGAGATACGGCCGCACCATGGTTGGTTCTTTCCCCGGCAGGCACTTACACGCCGATCGCCAGCTTTGCGGATCCCAAGAATGAATTGCCGGGCGACAAGACGAATGTACAGCATTCCGGCGGCGTTGGCGAAGGACGCCTGGCACAACCCGTTTGAATTGCGCATAAAGAATCGCCACAAACGCAATCCACTTTACCGTGTCGCGCGCCGCGGCCTAAGATTGAGGAAGCAATCGCACACATCGACCGCCGGTCTTCCCAGGCCGGGCGGACAAGGCGGTTTCTCATTGAGGGTTCTGCTCGTCAAGCCGCGCAACACGACTGCCCATTTCGGTCTCGCGCCTTTCTTTCGCACGGAGCCGCTGGGACTGGAGTACATCGCCTCGGCACTGGCCGCCGAAGGGCATCAGGTGCGCATCGTCGATATGTGCTTTGAGCGGCGCTCCATGGCGCACTTCATCCGCTCTTTTCGGCCGCAACTGGTGGGCATCTCCTGTCTGCACATCCTCGACGTGGCAGGCACGCTTGCCCATGCCGCGGAGATCAAGGCCGCCGATGCATCGGTTTTTGTGGCGGCCGGCGGCCATTCCATCGCATCCTACCCGCAGGCGGTCGAGGGCGCGAGGAACATCGACGCCATCTGCGCCGGTGAGGGCGAGAGCATCATGCCGGCCCTGTGCCGCGCGCTCGCTGCCCGCCAGCCTCTCCACGAGGTTCCTTCGCTGCTTCTGCCCGCCGGCGACGGACGCTTCCTTCCCACCGGCGCCGTCCAACCCTGGCTGGAGATGGAGCATGTCCTTCCGCCCGATCGCGCCGCCGTCGAGCGCTATCGCAAGCACTATGTCTGTTTGAATTACATGCCCCTCTGGACCATGGAGACGACGCGCGGCTGCCGTCACCGCTGCAAGTTCTGTTCAGTCTGGCAGTTCTACCGAGGAACCTGCCGCTTTCATGCGGCGCAACATGTGCGCGCGGATTTCGCGGCCATCGGCCGCAATGTGTTCATCATCGACGACCTCTTCTGGGCGGATCAGGCGCACAGCGAAGAACTGGCCGGCGAACTGCTGGCCCACGCGGAGCGCAAGAACTGGATTTTGGTCCAGTCTCGCGTCGATCTGGTAAGCAAGAATGCGGATCTGCTGCGGCGGTGGCGGCCACTGGCCAAAAACTTCGATATCTTCTTCGGCTTCGAGTCTCCTACCCGCCAGGGCCTCAACTCCCTGCATAAGGGAAGCGATATCTCCAAGACCCTCGATGCCGTGCGCGTGGCGCGCGAGTGCGGCTTCGGCGTTACCGGCAATTTCATCGTCGATCCGGATTTCACGGAAGAAGATTTCCATACCCTCTGGGATTTTGTCGAGACGCACCGGCTCTTCCGGCTCGGGTTCACCATATTGACTCCCTTGCCGGGCACGCAGTTCTTTGCATCGATCCAGGATAAAATCGAGGTCTTCGACTGGAGCCAGTACGATCTGCATCACCTGCTCTGGAAGCCGCGTCTTCCCGTCCAACACTTTTTCGAGCTTTACTGCGAAACCTGGCGCCGCACCGTGCTGAATTCCGCCGGACGCAAGAAGTGGTGGCAATGGCTGCCGCAGGTCGATCTGCGGCACATCGGCCACCTCGCGCGTATCCTCGCTCGCTCGCAGCAACTGATGAATCCCCATGCCTACATGGCGGAATACAGAGTTCCTGACGGCCCAGAACCCGTCCGTCAGCCTTAGGCCGGCGATGGATTATCCCTGGCTGGACCGAACGCATCGGCGGCTTTGGAGGCTGTCGGGCGAGTCGGCTCATCTGTGTGACCTGCAGGACGGTGCGCGGCAACTGGCCGCCGCCTTCCGGGAGCAGATCCAATCTCTTCACGCACGCAGCGCCTGCGGCTGGACCGCGGAAAAAGCGCAACTGCTGGCCGCATTGGACAAGGCGCAATTCATCTCCACTATCGCTGCGGCGCGGCAGCCTGCGACCGTCCCTCTGGGACTGGTTCTCTTTGAATTGGCTGCGCGGGATGGCGGCCTGGCGGCGTTGTGCCTGTCGCGTTTTCTGGCGCAGATGCCGATCACGGACTTCGGCATTGCGGAACAGAATGAGCGCTACGCATCGGGAAAGAATCTCCTGCACGGCGCACTTTGTCTCACTGAGCCGATTCCCGGCGCCGGGGCGGAGGCGCTTCTGCTCATGGGAACGTATCGTCCCGCGGGCGATGCCAACGCGCTTTCGATCGAGATCGACAAGCGCGGGCGATTCACCAGTCACATGGAGTTTGCGGACTTTGTCGTGGCGGCCGTACAAGGTGTCGGCGGAGCGCGTGGCAGCGCGCTTGTGATTCTCGAACCGCACGATGAGGGCGTCTTCGACCGCGGAGCGCCTGCAAAAAAAATCGGTCATCGCGTCTCGTCGGCCACGCATCCGTCCTTCCGCCTGCGCGTGCCCGCGGCGCGGATCGTGGGCGGTTACGCAATGGAAGACGGCATTCTCCGGCCGTACTTCGGTCATCGGCAACTGCTCGAACCCGCGTTGCGCAGGGCCCGGGCGCTCCTCGGCCTGATGACCGCGGCCAAGGCCCTGGCCGCAGCCGGGGCATCGCCCGTTGCCGGCGATTTTCTTCCTGGCCGCGGATGCGACGGCCCAGAGTTCTGGCTTCCGATGACGGACCTTTGGGCCGCCGGTGAGGCTGCGGCTTCGCTGGGCTTTTTGGCCGCGCGCCATTGCGACCGGCTGGACGCTGAGAGCGCCCGCGATCCCTCGGCAGACGCCAATCTCTTCTCCCCTGCCGCCAAGCTCTTCGCAAGCACGCGCATTATTCCCGCGCTCTCTCGGGTTGCCGCAGCCGCGGGTGCGAACGCGGATGGCCTCTACACGTATATCGCCGATGCGCAGGTGGAAGCCGTCTACATGGGTCCGGAAGCCTTGCAGCGGCGTCTGATCTCCGCTGCCATGACTGCGGAGACGTTTGCCCTGAAAGTCGCGGAATGGACCGGCGAACTAGAAGGCTCCGCAGGCAACTTCTCCGCGTCCACCGCGAAAAACCTTGCGGCAGGGTTCAGGCTCTGGTCCAGGACGCTTTGCGTTTTGCGCGACGCAGCCGGTTCCGGTAAGGAAGCAGTTATTCACGGCACGCGCCAGGCGGCGGCCTTCGCCATGGCGGATTCGCTCTGTGCTTTGCTCGCCGCCCGCTCCTTCCTGCTCGATGCCGCGGAACTCGATGCGGCGGCGCTCGAAGCGGCGGGGTTGGATGCAGACGACAGCATCGTCGCGGATCTCGTCCGGTTGGCGACGGCGAGCGCCGTTTCCCACGCCGCACAAATCAGCATCAGCTCGATCTGCGGCGGCTCGCGAGGTGCTTCGCCGGAGTTGCGGCGGGAGTTGAACGCACTTCGCGCCGAAGCCTACGCGGGCTTGGCCGGCTTTCAGTACGCGCGCGAGAGGATTGCGCGGTTCCTGGCGAACCGCGCTCGCGAAACGGAGTCGACCTGAAAGCGATCGGGCGTCACCTCAGCACACGGCCGATTCGATCTCTTCAGCCGCCATCGCGCCGGGCCCGAATCTCTCCTGTCGATATCGCTTGAGGAAGTAATCCATGGTCTCGATGCGCAGTTTGATCGAGTTAGCGGGCCGGTTTTCGTCCATGTCCTTGAAAGCGAAGTAGGGCGTGCCGGAGCATTGCATGATCTGCTCGACAACGCTGTAGATAGGCGCATCGTGGCCGCATTTGAAGCTCGAAAACTCCACGGCGACTAGATTGGGATGACGCGCCACGAACTTCGCGGCCCATAACTTCTGGTTGGAGTTGGCGGAAAACGCTGTCTTCCACACGTCGGAGATTTCCAGAGCCGAGCGGATAATGCCCGCGCGGATCTCCGCGCCGAAGAGCCGCTCCAGGAGGTCGTCGTCCATCGGCAGCGTGCTCTGCGAAAGGATGGGATAGCCCAGCTTCTGAATCTCTTCCATGATTCCGTGATTGGTGCCGGGATCGTGATGATACGGCCTGCCCAGCAGGACAATGGCCAGCCGCCCTTCCTGCTCCACCTTGTCCAGCACCTCGCGGCCGCGCCGGCGCAGGTCCGCTTCGAATCGCTCCAGCTCCCTGAAGCCCACTTCGACGGCCCGCGCATTTTCGTCCTCGCTTAATCCAAGAACCGATTCGAGCGCCGCGTGGAGCTGGCGGGCCAGGAGTCTGCGATTGGAGAGATTCACCAGGGGGTGAATGTATTGGATACCGCGCTCGCGAAATAGGTCGGTCTCTTTGGTGAATGCGGCCTCCACCGTCTCCGGTGTGATCGATGCCGTGGGACAGCCGTTGTTGGCGCGCGTGTTCGCGAGACGTGTGGCCAGAACGTCGAACATGGGGAAGAGGATCACGTCGAGCGGCGTGCGCGGATGCTGCTTGAAAAGCAGATCGTGCACATGGGCGATGGCGATCTTCGAAGGGTAGCAAGGATCGATCGAGCCCCGGCTGGAGCCTGACCGGTACATCTCTCCGGAGGTCACGCTCGAATACACGATGTTCTCCGTCGCCACGCCCAGGCTTTCGAGATACGCGCTGAACAAGGGGGCGTACGCATACATGCTGAGCACGCGGGGAATGCCGATGCGCAGCTTGCCGCGCTTGCTGCGCAGCGCGAGCCTCTGCCTGCCCTGCTGGTTCCATGCGCGCCGTGGAACGGGATCGGCGACCAGCTCCGGCCGCCGCGAGCGGAACGCCTCGCGCGCCGCTACGGCGACCAGGTTCGGGTTCGCGGCCTTGATAGCTTCCAACCGGGCCTGAATCCCGCGCAATTCATCAACGTCCTCGGCCGCTCCTTTTTCGCAATTCGCCAGCACAATGCGTCGCGATTCGCCGGGCGCTGCCGCGTTGGCGCCTGCGACGCTCAAAAAAGTGCGCAGGCATGCGTTGGTGCAGTAGCTGCATCGCGTTTGCTCGTCGCAGCGAGTTGAATAACGGATCGTCGCTACCGCGTCCATGCCGATAAAGGTGGTCGCTCTTTCCGCGCGCCGGGTCCGCATGGCCTCGATGGCCGCGCCGATGGCGCCGGATTCTCCGCAATGGGGATGAATCCATATCTCGGGTTCGAGGCCGGAATGGCGGAAGGTGGTGTACAGAAAATCCACCTCCGCTTTCACCGCGGCAAGATTGTTCTGCGTTCCTCCCTGGAGGACGTACCGCGTGCCCAGCGCGGGCAGATTCGGAACCTTGGCCACGTGCAAAAAGACGTTGCGCGGCAGCACCGTCGCCAGTCCCGCGAGGATCTCGTGCGCGCGCCATCCCTGGCGCTGAAAGTTTACGATGTCGGATTGCAGAAAAACCGCGCATCCGTAACCAAAAGTCGGCATGGCTCTGGCGCTGAACGCAGCTTCCGCATAGTTCTCCACCGGAATCCCCAGCCCCTCCGCGGTCGATTGCAGGAAGTAGCCGTTTCCGGCCGAGCACTGCGTATTGAGCTTGAAATCCGTCACCGCGCCGTCGCGCAGCAAAATGATTTTGATATCCTGTCCGCCCACGTCGACGATGACATGGGGATCGGCGAAGAAGTGCTTGGCGGATTCGGCGTGCGCCACGGTTTCTACTACCGCTACGTCGGCCTGGAGCACCTGGCGAAGCACGTCCTTGGCGTAGCCGGTGGTGCCCACGCCCAGAAGGTCGAGATGCGCGCCACCATCCTCCACCTGGGCGCGCAACCGCGCCAGCACTTCGATTGTGTCCTCAATGGGATTGCCTTTCGACAACTGGTAGGCCTTGGCCAGCAGCTCCCCACGAGTGGAAAGCAGCACGGCCTTGGTCGATGTCGAGCCGCCGTCGATTCCCAGAAAGGCCTCGACCCGCTCGCCTTCGCGAAATGCAGGCGGCTGAAACGTGGGCCGCTGGTATCGGCGTTCGAACTCGCGCTGCTCCTCGTCGGAGGCGCACAATCCGCGGCCGCCGGCGTCTTCAAAGCCTTGGCCGCGATGCGCGCCGATCAGCTTCTCCAGGCCGCCCAGACCGGTATAGAGGCCGCTGGTCACGTCCTCGGCCCTGCCGAACTCGATGGCGCCGAGCGCGCCATAATACAGCGCATCCTCCGGCACGCGAATCAAATCCTCGGCCGCGGCCCCATCCGGCAATTGCACTCCACGCTCCTGCCAGAGCAGTGGAATCCTGTGCTGCCAGGCCTCGCGCATTCCGGGAATGAAGGCGTTCGGCCCGCCCAGCAGCAGAACTTCGGGAGAGAGCGTATGACCGCGCGTCAGCACTGTCAGATTTTGCAGAACGATGGCGTCGAAGAGCGATGCCATCAGCTCGGCGGCGGGGACGCCCAGCTTTTGCAAGCTGTTGATGTCGGTCTCGGCAAAGACTCCGCACTTGCCGGCCACGGGGTGGACCGGGATGTTCCGGTAGCCCTGGCTCTCTAATTGGGCAGCGGAAATGCATAGCTTGGCGGCAATCTTGTCGATAACCGCGCCGGTTCCCCCCGCGCATTTATCGTTCATTGAGGCAAACTTTTTGCGCCGTCCCAAACCATCCTGCTTGAAGAGCAGGATCTTCGCGTCCTGCCCGCCCAACTCGATCACCGAATTCACTTCCGGGTGCAGCTTCTCCACGGCCAGCGCCACGGCATTCACTTCCTGCACGAACCGCGCGCCGATGGGAGCGGCGAGCTTGCCTCCGCCCGTGCCGGTGATGAAGACGCGGCTGTTCCCGGCCGCAATACCGGCTTCGCGCTCCAGGCGTCCCAGAAACTCGAGCAGCATCTCTGCCTGCCGCGTGTCGTGCCGCCGATAGTCGCGCCACACGATCCGTCCGCTCGCGCTTTCGACGGCCACGGCTTTCACGGTCGTCGAGCCCACATCGAATCCGACCAGAAAACGAATGCGGCCCTGCTTTCGGCCTGGCCCGCCGTTCTCCTCGCCGTCGCGTTGTGCGTCTATTTCCAGAGTTTTCACCGTTCACCGGAAAGGCGCGCCATGCGCTCTCTTCCGTCCATCACCCTGCCCACATGCATCACAAAGTTCGCCGCCGCTCCGGCCACTCCCGGCCGGTGGGGAAACGGATAGAACGGACTGCGCAAGCGCCGATGCGCGCCGGCAAACTCCCTGATCGCATCCAAAGAGTGGCCCGTGGAGTCGAGCGCCGCTTCGAACTCCTTGCGCGCCCTGGCGCGCGCTTCGCCCAGCGCCATCTGCACGCGGCTGTAAGCGTTGATCTCGCCTTCTCCGGAGGTCTCGATGGGCAGAAAAGTCATCTCCGGGAAGCGGTTCACCACCGCCGATTGCACGCCGTCGGATTGCGAGGAGGGCATGCAGCCAAAAGGTTTCAACGCCAGCACCATGTGGCAGAGCTTGTTGGTGGTGTAGTAGACGTTCTTGCCCACTTCAAGATGTCCTTCGCCGCCGCGCGCCAGCGAATGGTAGAAGGGATGGGCGAGGCGCGCCAGTTCGCGCTGCCCCACCAGCGCTGGCGTAATCCCGCCCAAATGCCTGGCCGTTCGCGCAAACAGATACTCCCACGCCCTTTCGCTCGCCCGCAACAATAGCCATTTGCGCCGGTAGCCCCAGCGGTTGGCGGCGATCCTGCCCAGTTGCCACCAGCGCGCATCGTGGTAGCGGTACTCGAGTCCCTTCCTCGATTCCATGCCCTTCCGCGACTGGTAGAGGAGATAGTCGATCCATCCCGAGATCGATTCGATGTGCACCTGCGCGCCCTCGCGCTCGAGGAACTGAAACATATTGAAGTTCCCGTCGCCCTCGGTGAGTTGCGCCCAGAACTCGCCCACAATCTTCACCACCGGCTTGACGCGGGTGTGGTCGACTTCGAGCTTGCCGATCCGATCGCGCGCGCGGTGCATCTCTGCGACAAATTCCGCGCTATAAAGATGATTGAGCACCTTCCCCGTGACGTTGAGAAACCTCTTCAACCCGCGGCTCTGAGCCGCCATGCCGGCGGCCGGCCGGGGCAGCCACTCGAGAATCTCAAAGCGCCGGCGGTTCTCGAGAAAATCGGCGAAGCTGTCCACCACTTCATCGACGGCGCGATTGGTGCTGCCGGGCACAATCTCAAAGGGACGAATCCGGTAGCTGAGATCGTTCATCACGTCGCCCAGGTAGAGCATGTTCAATGCACCCAGGTTGAAATCGACGGTAAACTGCAGCCCGGTATTCTCCGCGGCCGCCTTGATGGCCTGCTCGGCCTGATAAAGAACCAGGCGGAATCCCGAGTAGCCGGCGTTTTCCAGAGCCAGCCGGTACTCCGATTCGTACATGCCAAAGCGGCACGGGCCGCAGGAGCCGGCGGTAAAGAAGATGTAGCCCTCCACAATCTCGCGGCGCGACAGGCCCTGCTCCTCGAGAGAGCGAAGAAACTTGATCAGGTTGCCGATGGTGAAATAGGTGGGATTGCACTGACCGTTGTTGCCGTATTCCTTGCCCAGTGCGAAGGCCGCCACATCGGGAGTGGGGAGCTGCTGGCAGCGGTAGCCGCCGCGCCGGAGAATGGCTGCGATCAACCGCTCGTGCTTCCAGGTGAACCCGCCGAATAGCACGGTGACCTTGTGGCGGTCTTCGGCCAGGAAATGACGTTCGAGAGGCGACCGGAAGTGCCGCACGCGGGCCGCGCGTCCGCTCCCCGGCCGTGCCGCGCTGCCGCTTTCGGCGTCGACGCGCCAGGCGCACTCTTCCCTTGCGTGAGCAGGTTCGGCAGCGGGATTGCAGTCGGTCGCCATCGCTAAGCTGAACGGGGGCTGCCTGAATGGGAAGGCGAATCCGGAGGCTGCCGCAACCGTCTCCACAACTCACCTGCCCTGTCCGGTCCCTCGGCCAGCCTAGTATAGTGTAGATTCGTTTTGCCCGTCGATGATTTGCGCGTCGATCGGAGGCCGCCGTTTGGAAGCGCATGGCGACCGCATCAACGAAGGAATCTGGAAGAAGTTGTTTTGAAAGGGCACGGCTTCAGCCCGCTGCTGAAACTCTGCGGAATCCGCCGCTTTGAAAGGGCACGACTTTAGTCGTGCCGATAAGGCCCCTGAAATCGATGGGGCCTTTAGGCCCTGAGGGAAGGGGTTGAGCCGGCAAGAACATCCCTCAGCGGCTAAAGCCGGGCCGTTTTGACCTATCCATCGGCACGGCTGAAGCCGTGCCCTTCCAAAGCCGCCGCTGTCCATGATTTCATCCCGCGGTTGAAGATGGCCGCGGCAAGGTAGGCGCATATGCCGGATTTGGGCTGTTGGATGATCGAGAACTACGCCTACCACGCCTGTCCGGAGCCGCGGCGGGAGTTTCCTTACGCTGTTTCATTGCATAACCATTCTCTGCATTCCATCGAGACCATGGGCATCCTCAACGACGTGGTCCGGCTCTCCTGGATGCGCCCGTTCAGTCACGTGCTCCAGGCCGCATTCGGGTTTGGAAGCGCGAGCGAATTCGATTTCAACCAGATCAGCTATCGCGCCCCGCTTAGCCCGGAGGAAGTTCTCCGCCAGGAAACCGCCGCCGCCGCCGCTCTGGGATACGACGAACTTATCCTTGGCCTCACCGATCATGACGAGGTCGCGGGCAGCATCGAGCTTCGCCGCGCCCATCCCGAATGGGCCCACCGGATTCCACTGGGGGAGGAGCTCTCTATTCATTTCGACGGCTACCTTTTTCACATCGGCATCACCGGCATGAAGGCGGATGCGGCGGAAAGCCTTCATGCCGGCTTGAACGAGGCCGCGCGCGCCGATCGCCTGGACGAAGTGTTTGAGATGCTTCGGGCCAGCGAATGCCTGGTTGTCTTCAACCACCCGCTGGTGCCCTGGGGCAAGAATCGACAGAACGGAATCCCGGCGCGGGAGTTGCTCGAGCGCTATGGATGGGCGATCCACGCTCTGGAATACAACGGCATGCGCAGCCGCCGCGAGAACGACGCCGTCCTAGAGTTGGCGCGTTCCGTGGGCAAGCCTGTGATCGGCGGCGGAGATAGCCACCTGCTGCTGGCGAGTTCCGTGCTCAGCGTCTCCCACTCGGGCAGCTTCGAGGAATTCGCGGCGGAAGTGAAAGCGGGGCGCGGCGTTCCGCTCATCGCGCCGCCTTTCTTTGCGCCCCTGGGATGGAAGCTGTTCCTCCGCGTGCTTTACTTTATTGCGCATTATCGCCGCATCGCGCATTTCCGCGGCCAGCCCGTTGCCGAGCTGCTGCGCCAGAGAATCGTGCTTCTCGATCCCGCCGGTTACGCCGCGCGCGGCTTCCTCGGCGTGGCCGCGGCGCTCAATCTGATCCGATAAATGCACATGCTATACTGAGGGCGAATTTCTTATGGAGAGCACGGCGCAACAGTTGAAGCAGATCGTCATTTCCGGTCTGCGCATCAAAGACCGGACCGCGGCCGATCTGCCCGACGACCAGGCATTGCTCGACGGAGACATCGACCTCGACTCGATCGATGTCCTGCAGCTCATCCTCGAAATCGAAAGGCACTTCGGAATCAAGCTGGTGGAAGGCGAGTTCGACCGCAACGCGTGGCGCACCATCGCCACTCTGGCCGCCGCCGTCGATGCGAAGATCGCCGCCCAACGCTGAGCCTGCTGAGGAGCGCATCCCGCCATGCCGACCGGCAACCCAAAACCGCCCCTCCGTCTTTTACTGGTCGAATGCAACAACATGAACAAATGGGTAGGGACCACGATGCCCTACGAGATGCACGTGCCGCCGATCGGCCTGATGTATCTGGCGGCCAGCGCCCGCGCTGCTCTGCCCCATCTTGAGGTGCGCATTGTCGAGTCTTCGCTCGACTGCCCCGGCGACACGGAACTGGCCCGCATCCTCGACGATTTCAAGCCGCACGTGGTGGGCTTGCGCTCCATCGCCTTCTTCCTCGAGGAACTGCAACGGGTGGCCGCGGTGGTTCGCCAGTCGTGCGGCGCACTTATCGTCGCCGGCGGTCCCATCGTGAAGGCCTACCGGCGCCGCCTCTTCGAGGACGTGCCCGAACTTGAGGCCGCGGTGAAAGGCGAGGGCGAGGAGACGCTGGTCCGCCTGCTCTCTGGCGAGCCGCTGGCCGCGCTGGCCGGAGTTTTTTGCCGCCAGGACGGCGAGGTCGTCGAGAATCCGGACCGCGACGAGATCGCCGGCATCGACAGCCTGCCCTTTCCCGCCTACGACCTGATCGACCTGGACCGCTACGAGAAGCAACTAAGCTACGCCTACAACCATCGCCGCCAGGGAGTGTTGCTGACCGGCCGCGGCTGCGTCTATCACTGCACCTACTGTTTCAGCCATTGGAAAAAGATGCGTCTGCGCAGCGCGGAGAATGTTTTTGCCGAACTCGCTTTCCTCTATACGCGCTACGGCATTCGCGACTTTTACGTGGTCGACGACATCTTCAATGTCAATGTCAAGCGGGCGTTGCGGTTCTTCAAGATGATCCGGGAGGCAGGGCTCAAACCCAGGTTTTATTTCGTGAATGGGCTGCGCGCTGATATCGCCACGCCGGAGTTTGTCGATCGCGCCATCGAAGCCGGCGCCGTGTGGTTCACCTATGCCGTCGAGTCCGCCGCCGAAGAGATCCAGCGCCTGGTGGACAAGCGCCTCGATCTCGACAAGGCGCGCGAGATTATCGCCTACACGCAGCGCCAGGGCGTCGCCGTCAACATCTCCACCATGTACGGCTTTCCCACCGAGGATCGCGCCATGGCGCAGCGTACGCTGGACTGGCTGGGTGAATTGCCCAAGCCGTCCCTGCTTCCCTATCACTTCTGCCTGCGCTTCTTTGAAGGCTGCGAGATCAATCGCCAGGCCCTGGAGGCCGGCTGGAGTCCCGAGCGGATCGGACTCACCAGCCGCTTCTCGTATAACGACATGGCCATGTCCACGCCCACGCTCACCAAACACGAGATGAACGAGATTCAGATCGAGTACCATCGCCGCTTCGGCACCAGCAACCCGCCGGCCGTCGCCGCCGCCGTCGGCACCCTGCGCTCCATCGGCTACAGCGACGCGGACATCGTCCACATGTACTCGGTGCTTATGCGCAAGATGATTCGCAACGTCAGCGACCTGACGGCCGCAGGTGCAGCTTGACGCGTTGGTATCATCATCGTTTCCACTCCGTCGGCATTCTACGCTTCGTCTTTTTCTCGATGCGCCTGGTGCCGCGCTTCGCGCAGCCGCCATTCGCCGCGGTTACGGCCCTGTGCTTTTACCTGGGGCTCGGGCGCGAGCGAGCCGCGGTCACCCGCAATCTGCGCCGCATCTCGGGCCGCACGGGTCTGGCGCTGCACTGGAAGGTCTACCGCGTCTTCTATTCCTTCTGCGACCTCATCGTCTCGTATTCTCGCGTTCCTACGGCCAGCGATGCCGAACTCCTGGCCATGCTTGCCAACGCCGAGCGCGGAGCCCGCACGATCGACAAGTGCCTTGCCGAAGGCCGCGGGCTGATCGTCTGGACCGCGCATCTGGGCAACCCAGAGTTCGCCTCGCGCCTGCTCGAACTGCATGGCCGCCCCGTCAATGTTGCCCGCGTGGTGGAAGACAAGCCCGCCGAGCGCATGTTGCGCGACCTGATGGAGAGCGGCCGCCTGCGCATCGTCGATTTGCGCGCCGGCGCATCCGCATCCATCGAGTTGCTGCAAGCCTTGCGCCGCAACGAGATCGTCGCCATGCAGGGCGACCGGGTCTATCAGCCGCGTCACCGCGCCACGGTCTCGTTTTTCGGCGTCGATGCGGAGTTTCCTCGCGGCCCCTTCCTGCTGGCGCGCGCTTCCGGGGCGCCCGTGCTTCCCGGCGTGGTGGTGCGCCAAGGCTGGCTGCGCTATCGCGTCCTTGTCGGCGAGCCGATTGATCCCGCTCCCGCAAGCGATCTCCGCCAGGAGGATCTACCGGAGTTGCGCCAGGCGGTGCGGTTTCTTGAGACTCAAGTAGCGAACTACTATGATCAATGGCTGAACTTTTTCGATTTCTGGCGAGTAGATGACAATTCTTGACCCGGCAAAAACGATTGCTGTCACCGCCATCGGCGTTGTCAGCCCCTACGGCCTGGGCAGCGCCGCGCTGGAGGCGGGATTGTTGGCCGGCAAGAGCTGCCTGGCTCCGGCCACGGACCTCTTTCCCGGCTTCACGGGGCACGTAGCTCGCGTGGCCTCTCTGCCCGCAATCGCCGAGGTCGAGCGTTACTCGCGCAGCGACCGCCTGGCCATGGCTGCTGCCGAAGACGCCTGCGCGGGCCTGCCCCGCGAGCTGTTGCGGCAAAGCGGAATTGTCATGGCCACCACGGTCGCCGGACTCACCGAGATCGAACCTGAAATCGCCATCGATCCGGCAGCCTGGTACGCTCAGGCCGGCCTGGCCCGCGCCGCTACCTATCCGATCTCGCGCGTAGCCGCCTCGGTCGGCGAACATCTGGGCATTGAAGGCCCGGCCTGCGCCGTTTCCGTGGCTTGCGCTTCGGGAGCAATCGCCCTGGCCCTGGCCGCGAATATGCTCCTCGACGGCGAGGTTCCGCTGGCGCTCGCGGGAGGCAGCGATGCCTTGTCCGCTTTCACCGCCAGCGGATTCCATTCCTTGCAGGCTCTCGATCCCGCACCCTGCCGCCCGTTCGATAAGAGCCGCCAGGGGCTCAACCTGGGCGAAGGCGCAGCGGTGCTGGTCCTGGAAACTCTGGCTCATGCCCGGTCCAGGGGAGCCGAGGTTCTCGCCCTCCTGCGCGGCTGGGGCATGAGCAACGACGCCTACCACCCCACCGCGCCCGACACCGAAGGCAAAGGGCTGGCCTCCGCCATCAGGCTGGCCATGGAGATGGCCGGTACGGGCATCGACGAGATCGGCTACGTCAATGCCCACGGCACCGGCACTCCGCTCAACGATGTGGCGGAAACCAGGTGTTACGAGCTGGTCTTCCGCGGCCGCTCGGCGCCCATTCCGGTTTCATCCACAAAATCCTACTTCGGCCATTGCCTGGGCGCGGCCGGCGCTCTTGAGGCCGCCATCACGATTCTTGCCATGCGCAGCAGCGCTTTGCTTCCCACGCTGCGCCTCGCTGATCCCATCGATAGCCCGGACGTAGAGTACCTGCGCGGCGCAGGTCGCAGTCAGCCTCTTCCCGCGGCCATGTCGGTCTCGGCCGGCTTTGGCGGTAGCAATGCGGCCCTCGTCTTTGGGAGGCTCGACGCATGAATACGAATCTCCCAGCAATCGCCGGCATCGGCTCGGTCACTCCGCTCGGCGCAACGGCCGGCCTTCTGTCAGACTTTGACATCGCACCGCAGCCGATCGCCGCCTGGCCGAATGCCACGCTGCGCCGGGCTTACCAGGTGCAGCCTTTCAATCCCGCCAAGCTGGTGCCCGGCGCGAAGACGCGGCGGCTGGATCGCCTCTCCTGCTGGGCCTTGGTCGCCGCCTCGCTGGCCCTTCAGGATGCGGGCCTCGACCTGGATGCGATGGATCGCTCGCGTGTCGCGGTTCTCTTCGCCAGCGGATTCGGTTGCCTCGAGCTCACGGAATCCTTCTATCGGAGCGCCGCTCTCAACGGCTGGAGCGGAACCGATCCCATTACCTTCCCGGAAACTCTGGCCAATGCCCCGGCCTGTCACGTCGCGCTCTTCCACGGTTTGCGCGGCCCCAACCTCACTCTCGGCGGCGAGAACTTTGCCGCGGAGATCGCCTTGCTGCGCGCCGCATCGCTTCTCCGGCACGGACAGGCCGACCGCGCCATCGTCATCGCGGGCGATGCATTGAGCCCAGCGGTTTACCAGTGGTATGAAACGGCCGGATTGCTCTCTCCCGCGTGCTTCGTTTCCGATCCGCCCGCCCGCACTGCGAGCTTTGTTCCCAGCGAGGGCGTGGCAGCGGTGCTGCTCGAATCCGCCGCGAAGACCGAACGCAAAATCTACGCTCAATTCACCGGCGGCTGCTACGCGCGCAGCGGCGATCCCGCCCAGGCCATTCGCGATCTTTTCTCTTCCGCTCCGGCGATGGTTTTCCCGGCCGGCGACGGCACTCCGTGCTCTTCCGATCCGCCCGCCGAGGTTTTTCGTTCTCTTGCCGGCCAGGCGTTTGAAGGCCAGTCTTTCTCGAGAAACGACGCGCGCATCGTGGCTTCGCTGCCCGTCGCCGATGGCTTGCCCAGAAGCGGCGGCCTGTTTCATCTTCTGCTGGCCCTCAGCCGGCGGCCCGGAAGCGGCCCGGCTCTGATGCTGGGAACCGCCGCCGGCGGCGCTTTCGCGGCCCTGCGCCTGGAGGTGCCGTCATCGTGAACGTCCGCATAGCCTCCGCCGCTTACGTGCTGCCGGAAAACGCAGAGAGCGTCGAAGCCATCCTGAACGCGGAGAAAGAGCGCGTCCGGGAGGCGCTGGCGCCGCTCTCTCCGCGGGCCAGGCAGTTGGCGGCGGAGAACCTCGGCATCTCCCGCGTGCGTGTCTGCGGCGCGCGGCAGCCCTCGGAGCTGGCTCTCGAAGCCGCTCGCGAAGCCATCCGCCTAGCCGGCATCCAGCCTCGTCAGGTTGACTTCATCCTCGACTTCAGCACCTTCCCCGGCGACGGCCCGCACTCCATCTCTCTCGCGCACTGGCTCAGCGCCGAGCTCGGGGCAGAAACCTCGCTCAATCTCGCCTTCCGCGGCGGCGGTTGCGGCGCTCTTCATCTGGCCATCAAAACGGCTCTTGGCTGGATGGCTCTGGACTCGAGCATTCGCATTGCGCTGCTGGTCACGGGCGACGGCGCGCCCGCGGCCAACCGGTCTCTCTTGCCCGTCACCATCCAGGGCGATGGCGCCAGCGCGATTCTTCTCTCGCGCGACGCCGCCCGGGGACCTGTGCTGCTGGGGGTTGAGGCCATGACGCTTGGCCACCTGCACGACGCCATCGCGCTGCGTCAAATTGCGGGCGGGATCGAGATCGTGGCCGACGCCGTGGCCATCGAGCAGAGGGTGATGCCCATTGTCTATCTCCATCTTTACCGGCTCATCAACAAGGTCCTCGCCGCCCACTCGCTCACGATCCGCGACATAGACCATTTCGTGTACTCCAACATTAGTCAACGCGATCGCGAGGGCTTTCGCCGCATGCTCGGCCTCGCCGAGGGCGGCCTTCCCGTTACCCGCATGGCCGAGATCGGGCACACGTTCTCGAGCGATCTGATTGTGAACTACGTGGATCTGCTGAGCGAGAACCGCATTCTTCCCGGCCAGCTTATTCTCTTTGCCTCGTCCGGCGTCGGCTTCACCTGGGGAGTCACTCTTGCCCGTGTCTGATTGCAACCTGCTGCACGAGTGGCTTCGCTCGACCGCCCTGGAGCGGCCCCATGCGCCGGCCATCGAAGAAGACGGGCGCATCACCACCTTCGCCGAGCTCTACGGCCAGGCCCAGGCCCTCGCTCTTCGGTTCATCGCGCACGGCTTGCGTCCCGGCGATCGTGTCGCCGTCCTTCTGCCCAAAACCACCGGCTCCATCGTGACCGTATTCGCATCGCTGCTCGCCGGCGCCGCTTACGTGCCCATCCATCCCCGCTGGCCGCGGGAGCGCGTTCAGGCGGCTATGCGCGATTGTGGAGCGCGATTGCTTGTCGAAGAGGAGAACGGCGCTCGGCGCGTTACCGATCTCGAAACCGGCGCGCTGCTTCGCGGCCCGCTGCCCGGCGGCGATCCAGAAGCCTGGCCCCGACTCGATCCCGCCGCAACGGCCGTTCTCCTGTTCACCTCCGGCTCGACCGGCGTCCCCAAGGGAGTGGTGCTTTCGCACCGCGCCGTGGCTGCTTTCGTGCGCTGGTCCGCGGCCGAATTTCAAATCGCCGCGAGCGATCGCATCGCCTGTCCCGCTCCGCTGGGCTTCGACCTCTCTACCTTCGATCTCTTCAACATGGCGCTCGTCGGCGCTACTGCCGTTCTGGTTCCCGAGAATATTGCGTGGATGCCGCGCTTTCTGGCCAGTTTCGCGCGCGAATCGCGCATTTCCTGCTGGTATTCCGTGCCATCCATCTTGGCCGCCATGATCGAAGAGGGCCGCTTCGCCGCATCGGCTTACCCCGATCTGCGCCTGATCCTCTTCGCCGGCGAGGTCTTTGCTCCTCCCGCTCTGGCGCGGCTGATGGCAGCGGTCCCCGATGCCCAGTGCGCCAATCTCTACGGCCCCACGGAGACGAATGTCGTCACCTGGTTTCCCGTGCCCCGCGCCTTCAAGCCGGACGACCCGCTGCCCATCGGCCGTCCTTGTCCCTATGCCGAGACGGCCGTCGATCCCGCCAGCGGCGAACTCCTTGCCGGCGGCTCCTCGCTCATGGACGGCTACTGGAATCGCCCTGAAGAAACCGCGCGCGCCTTCACCGATGTCGATGGCCGCCGCTACTACCGTACCGGCGATTGCGTCAGCGTAGCTGCGGACGGAAACTATCTCTTCCACGGGCGCCTGGATCGGCAGATCAAGCGCCGCGGCTTCCGCATCGAACTGGGCGAGATCGAGGCCGCCCTCCTGCTTCATCCCCAGGTCATCGAAGCCGCCGCGGTCGCGGCCAGCGATCTTGCCGCTGGAACTCGAATCGTGGCCTTCGTTCGCCTGCGCGCCAGCCAGGCTCTTGCTCTCGCCGAGATCCGCGCCCATTGCGCCCGGCTGCTGGCTCCCTACATGTTGCCCGATCGTTTCGTCTTTACCGATATACTGGTGAAGGGAAACCGGGGAAAAATCGATTATGCTGCTCTCGCGCGGGCCGCGGAAGGGGATGTGCGTGGAGATTGAGACCGAGTTGAAGCAATTCCTGGCCGCCACCTTTCTGCCCGACGCGCCGGCCGAGTCGATCGCGAGCGATATGCCGCTCATTACCGGCGGCGTCGTCGACTCTCTGGGCATGTTGAAACTTGTGGATTTTCTCGAGCGCCGCTACGATATCGAGTTCATGCCGCGCGAAATCGACGTATACTCGTTGGACACGGTGGAGCAGATCGCCGCATTGATCCGCCGTAAGCTCGCCGCCCCAGCTAACGAAGCGGCATCGCCTAGCCTGCCGTAGCTTTAAAGCAGCGGGATTCGTATGATCGTTGTGGTTATCTATTTCACTTGATGAGAGATCGAAGCGTATAAGCATGAGAGCGCTGTTAATTCAAAGCCCGGCAACCTCCCCGTGGGTGCCCCGCCGCCAGTGGGAGCCGCCCAGCGTGGCCATGGCCACCATTGCCGCGCAAATCGACAACCACGATGTCCGCGTTGCCGACATGACGATCTGGCGCAAGAAGGCCCTGCCGCGCTTTCTCGAAGTGTTGCGCGAATTTCGGCCTCACGTGGTCGGCTTTACGTCGATGACCTTTCAATACGAGACCACCGTCGGCCTCGCCTACGTCGCCAAACAGTTCGACCCCTCCATCCTCACCGTCCTCGGCGGCTACCACGCCACGCTCTTCTCCGAATCGCTCGCCGCCGGCCCGGACGCGCGTTTCTGGGATTTCATCATGCGCGGCGAAGGCGATTTCTCCTTCGGGGAACTGCTCGATAGCCTCGAAGCCGGCGGCAAAGGCATGGACCGCATCCTCGGACTTTCCTACAAACAGGATGGCGTCTTCTGTCACAATCCGCCGCGGCCCCTCGAAGATCTGAGCCGCATCCGCATTCCCGCCCGCGACAAGCGCCTGGTCAAGGGCTTCCACATGTATTTCCGCAAAGCGGATGTAATCGAAACCTCGCGCGGTTGCCTGCATGGATGCAACTTCTGCAGCATCCGGGAAATGTACGGCCGCTCCTTCAGGATGTTTCCCATCGACCGCGTGCTGGCCGATATCGAGGATGCATATAGCCGCGGCGCGCGCCACATCTTCTGCACCGACGACAACATCACCCTCGACATGGACCGCTTCGAGAGACTCTGCGACGGAGTGATCTCGCTCAAGCTGAAGGATCTGATATTCACCACGCAGGCCAGCCCCATCGGTTTCGCTCATCGCCCGGATGTGGTGCGCAAGATGGTTGGAGCGGGCTTCGTCTCCATCTTCCTCGGCATCGAGAACGCTTCCACCAAGAACCTCAAGGCCATGCACAAGCCCAACACTCTCGACACCATTCGCCGCGGCGTGGAGGCTCTGCAAAAGCATAAGATCGTCGTCATTGCCGGCATCATCAACGGTCTTCCGGAAGACGATCCCGAAAGCATCCGCGAAAACTACCAGTTCATCCGCGGCATGGGCATCACCAGCGTGATGGATCAGATTATGACGCCTTACCCCAAGACGCCCTTGCGCCAGGAGATGATCGACGACCATCGCGTCGCCAACCTCAACGACTTTCGCTGGTACGACGGCTACTTCAGCAACGTGCGCACCCACGAGCTCACTTCGGAGCAGCTGAACTTTCAGCGCTGGAAGATCCGCCGCGAGGTGATCGGCATGTGGCGCGCGACACCGGGCGACTGGAAGTTCTTCAAGGGCTACACCTACCTTTGGGAGTTCGGACTTCGCCAAATTGTCTGGCTGAATGAGCGCCTTTTGGAGCTGATCTTCGGTATCGAAGGCCGCTACAAGCTGCAGATGCGTCACTACCTTCAGCTGAACAACTTCGGAATCCGGATTCCCGGCCGCAAAAGTGCGGAGTGCTATCACCCGGTCTACGGAGACACGCGCGATCCTTACCGCGACACGCGTTGGAGTCTTCTCCGGGATCGGCTTCCCATCCGCGAACACGAACCTGAAGCATCTTGCATGAATAGAGAGTGAGGACGTCTGTCCAACGCCAGGTCAACTTATTGATCCGGCCGTGAAATGCTGCGTCCGTGCCCCATCCATTTCCGCGTTTTCTTAGGGATATGGATGGGAGGATGTGTCACTGTCCACCGGCCGGATCAGCAAATCGGGAACCTGCGCAGAGGTTCCTTAGGGAAGCTCTCCGGCTAATAGAAAAACCAGCGGTGCCTGCCAGTTGATCGCAATCTCATTGCTTGCGTAGGAAGCCTGCTGGTCGGCATAGATCTTCGCCGGCGGCAAATCCTTTGGCAGTGCAGCCAACACCGCATCCTGCCGGCCCACATTGGGCCCTCCAACGACGAGGCCCGGCCAGGGCAGCTTCGTCGCCGCGCTGGGCCGGTGGTGCGGATGCTGAACAGCGTTTTCTCCAACCTGCGTGACCCACGAAAGCGAAAAGGTGTTGCGCCCCAGAAGATAGTGCAGGTTGTCGCGCGCGGCATCCACAAAATCCGGGTTGGGCGCGATCTGGTTGGCGATGAGCAGTTCCATCCCGTTGCCCGCAGCAAATCCATTCGAGCCCCATCGGAAATCGCCTGTCTTAAGGCTCATGCGGTAAGGATGGGCGCGGGTTGAGGCCACTGTGGTGCGCGCCGCGGCCAAAAGACGTTCTCGGATTGCCGCCTGCACCTTTGGGTCGGCATCTTTGCGCCGCGACAGGACGTAACTCTCTAAAGCCATCGGAGACATATCGCTCCAGTTGCTCTCCGGCGGCGCATCGAGATGGGAAAGATAGGCTGCGTATTGGCTCAGGAAAAACTGATGGTATTTCGATTCTCCCGTCGTGCGCCAAAGCTCGACCGCGGCCCACAGCCGCTCGTCTGCGCAATTTGCATCGCCATATTCACCGGTTGTGACGCCGGGCGGGTTCTTGAAGGTCACGTTCGGATATTTCTCGGTCCACTCCCAGGCGCGGTGCGCCGCGTCGAGCGCGCGTGCGGAAAACTGCGCATCGAATGGCCGGTAAACCCGTGCCGCAATTGCACTCACTGCCGCCAGATCGGCCGTCGCGCACGTGCTCTTGTAGGGCGCGGAGCCGGTCCCCATCACTTCGCTCGGCAGCGTATCCGCATCGGGAGCGACGAAACCGGGGAAATATTCGCTGGCTTGCTTCTGCCATGCGCCCCCGTCGCTGTCCTGCATTTTCAGCATCCATTGCAGATTCCACCGCACTTCATTCAAAATGTCAGGCGTGCCGTTTCCGGTTTCCGGAATGTCGAGCTCGATATGCTTGATCTTGTCCCCGAACAACTCCCACGTCCATAGCAGTGTTCCCGTGGTCACGCCTGAGTTCACCATGTAGCGGCCATAGTCACCAGCGTCGTGCCAGCCTCCGATGTTGTCGCGCTCGCCCGCGGCTCCCGAGCTGGGATGAAACGCGCCATGCTGATGACAGGCCCCGTAGGAGTAGCCCGGAAACTCCGGTCCAAGGTTCACCGCCATTCCGCAGCGCTGCCCATAGAAAGCCCGCATCGCCAGGTAATAGGTGTGCTCAAAGACCCTCGCGTCCACATGAAAGTCCCAGCTCCGCCCCACGCCGGGAACTTCGATGTAATACTCCCCGGCCTGGTTCAACTCTGAGAAATCCGCGGCTTCAATCGTATCCCCGGAATCCGGGTCAAATTGCGCGGACCCCATCTTACCTTGAAAAACCAACTGGCCATCGCCGAAGCGCCTTATCTCAAAGGTTTTCGCTGGGACGCTGACCAGAGCGACCTTCGGGCCATGCTGCGGGTATCCCACCTGGTCTACCTTGATGGAGGTTACGGGCATTTCCACTCCCTGGGCTCGGACCGCAGGCGTAGCCAGAATACCGGCTGTGAGGATCGGAAGCAGCAAAGCGTGGCGGAAGCGGAGATTTTGCGAATTTGAAAATTTCATGGCTCGGTTCTTGCCTCGTGTAAACGTTGGGACTGAATCGCAAGACGAGCAAGTCTCTCACGGCAAGTCGAGTTCCGGCAATGTCTCCGTCTTGAGCCGTTGCGCGGAGATCGCTTTGGCTTGCCCGATCTTCCTTCTTGTCGATTATAATGACCTCGCCGCGTGTTCCAGCACGTCTAGCCCTTTTGAAATCGCTCTACTGAAACGTTTGACTAGGTCTCTGACCGCTTGAAAAAGAACCTTCCCGTGCCCCATCCTTTCGCCCGTTCTTTGGACGAAAGGGTGGGATAGCACGAGATCCAAAGGCACAAATTCATGCGGCCGGAGACCTATTGACGGCTGCATAAGTAATGTCCTGGTAAGCGCGCCGGAGGCGCAGCGTTTGTTAACCCCGCGCTTTAGCGTGGGGAAAGCGAGTTCCAAAGATTGATTCCGGAGTCCCGTAGGGACGGTACCAGGACATTTCTTCTGCAGGAATCAATAGCCGTGCCGGAACACCGCCATCCCGACCCACGAAACATCCGTTAGGAGGAACTTTGTATCTCGCAAATGAGCAGCGTTACCAGGCCATGCAATACCGCCGCTCGGGACAGAGCGGCATCCTTTTGCCGGCCATCTCACTCGGCTTGTGGCACAACTTCGGCGGCGTGGATGTTTTTGAGAACGGCCGCGCCATGGTGCGCCGCGCCTTCGATCTGGGCATCACTCACTTCGATCTGGCCAATAACTACGGTCCGCCGCCCGGCAGCGCGGAAAGTAACTTCGGCGAGATTCTGCGTCTCGACCTCAAGCCTTATCGCGACGAGTTAGTGATCAGCACCAAAGCCGGATGGGATATGTGGCCGGGTCCGTACGGTAACTGGGGATCGCGCAAGTATCTGCTCGCCAGTTTGGATCAAAGCCTCAAGCGCATGGGCCTGGAATACGTTGATATCTTCTATTCGCACCGCCCCGATCCCGCAACGCCCCTCGAAGAGACCATGTCCGCGCTCGATCAGGCCGTGCGCTCCGGCAGGGCGCTTTACGCGGGCATTTCCAGCTACGATCCCTCGCAAACTCGAGCGGCCGCCAAGGTTCTCGGTGAGCTGGGCACTCCCTGTCTTATTCATCAGCCCAGGTACTCGATGTTCGATCGCAGACTGGAAGAAGGCTTGCTCGACGCATTAGGCGAACACGGAATAGGATCAATCGCTTTCTGTCCGCTGGCGCAGGGCTTGCTGACCGGCCGCTATCTCGACGGTATTCCCGCCGATTCGCGCGCATCCAAGCCGCATGGTTTTCTCAAGAAGCAGGACATTGACGATCGCCGTCTGGCCCAGATAAGAGCCCTGAATCAATTAGCCGGAGAACGCGGGCAGAGCCTTGCGCAAATGGCGTTGGCCTGGGTGTTGCGCGATCGCCGCGTCACTTCAGCGCTTATCGGCGCCAGCCGCGTCGAGCAGATCGAGCAAAACGTTGCCGCGCTCAACAATCTTGCGTTCTCGCCCGGTGAGCTTGCGCGCATTGATGCGATTGTGAGCCAATAAGCATAACAGCCTGTGGCGAAAGTCCGGTTTTGAAAGGGCACGGCTTTAGAGCATCTCTCTTCTTGGTGTAGAGTGACGCCCTTGCCGGTTCCGGGCCCTTGCCCCGGAGGGGCAATCGAAAATAGCCCAGGGTGAAGCGCAGCGAAACCCTGGGGACGCTGCCCCCAAAAGACCCCGCGCCCCGAAGGGCCGCGGCGAAACCAACCAAACCACTCTACACCAGCAGGAGATTTGCTCTAGTCGTGCCGTAACCCCCGCACGATCAGCGCGGCTTTATTGACGGCTGCATAAGTAATGTCCTGGTAAGCGCGCCGGAGGCGCGGCGTTTGTTAGCCCCGCGCTTTAGCGTGGGGAAAGCGAATTCCAAAGATTGATTCCAAAGTCCCGTAGGGACGGTACAAGGACATTTCTCTTGCAGGAATCAATAGCCGCCGAGGGATGCATTTTCCGGAGTTTTGACTTTCACCACGGGCTGATAACTATGCTGCCGGGCGCGAAGCCGTGCCCGGCAGCACGTTTCTTGTGTTAGATCGAGAGTATATATTCGTAGTTAACGCGGGCCGCTTCGAGCGGGGTCATATCGACAAACGGCGGCTCCTGCTCGGAGAGGTAGTATTCGACTCCGGAAACTTCGGCGGCGGCAAAGATCGGCTTGTAGTCGATATATCCGCGGCCGAGTTCTGTCCCGCTGGGACGGCCCGGACCGAACAGCGCTGTCGTCGGTCCGTTCACGGGCAGAAAGTCCTTGACATGAATCATGCGATAACGTCCGTGATAAGTGCGTAAGTAGTCGGCGGGACTCACGCCCGCGACCGCCATCCAGCCGCAGTCGAGTTCAAGCTTCACCAACTCCGGATCGGTCTCGTCGAGCACTACTTGATAACCGGTGCGGCCATCCGCAAACTTGATGAACTCGAAGTTATGATTGTGGTAAACGTACTGGATGCCGGCTTTCTTTGCCTTGGCGCCAATCGCATTCGCGAGCGCAGCCATTCTTTTGAAATCGTCTTCAGTTAGATCGGAGTGTGCGCCATAGTGATCTGGTCCGTCTGCAGCAACACTTGTCATGAGCATGGAACTGACGGCATATCTGGCGCCGATGGCGAGAGCTGCGTCGAACTGCGGCGTCGGGTCGTCGCCCGCGTAGTTCCCATGCGTGCTGGGGCATTTCAGCCCGGCATTGTCGAGTGCACGGCGGAACTGTTGTGGCGTCTGTCCGCCCAGATCGTATGCTTCAACGTATCGATACCCGATCTTCCCGAGCGCCCGGAGTGTTCCCGGCGCGTCGCGTTTCATATCCGCCAAGACCGTGTATAACTGGATGCCGAGCGCCCGCTTTGCGGAGCTAGCTTTCAGAAATGAAGCTGAAGCCACAAGAGCCGCTCCAGCGCTGGCCTGCTCAAGAAACTTTCGCCGCGTAAGATTTTCCATCCCCGAATTCCTTTCTTCCTTATTGATCCGGCCCAATTGGATGAGACTCCGTGCCCCATCCATTTCCGCGTTCTTTGCGGAAATGGGTGGGAAGCCATGGTCCCGCTATTACAGCGGTTCCAGAATTGCTGTACCCAGGAGCATGGACGCCAAGTGGCGTTTTCCTCTAGAAAACGCCACCTTTCACCGAGCTACGTGGGGGCACGGGTATTCTGGAACCGCTCTAGGGGCCGGATCGATAGCCGCTCGATCCGTCCGTCGTTGTCACTCCGCGGGATCGTCGGCCGTGAACGCAGAGCAACAGGGCTTTTCCGTAGCATGGAAGTTCATCAGTTCCAGGCGAATGCCGTCCGGATCGAAGAGATTGTACTGCCCTTTGCCATCCCTGCCGATCTGCGTATGCGTCATGGCGTCCACGCCGGCAAGAACGCCGCTCTTCTGGAGTTTGGCGAAGGAGTCGTCGACGGACACTTCACCGATGGAAAGATGGTCAAGCACGCCAAGAGTGTGCTGAGTCATGTCGGGCGGAATGCCCGGACCGGGACCGTCGACCAGCATATATTCGAGCCAGTCATGACTGTCGGGAACCTGCTGGCTCACCCAGTCGATCTTGTCGTCCTTCATGCCGCCAAACCAGTAAGGACGGAAGCCGAGCAGTGTGCGGTAAAACTTGTCTTCCGCCTCGCGGGAGTGAACCATGAATCCGATGTGGATGATGTGATGCCCGATGGCGTTCGGCGCCACAAGCGGCTTGCCGGAACGTGGGGGCTGCACAAACTGAATCTTGTTGCCTTCCGGATCGAGGACTTCGAACCAGCGGCTGCCGTCGGAACCTTTCTCAATTTTGCCGGGAGTCTTCCAGTTATTCGCCGCCAAATAGCGGCGGAGCTGCTCGGCATTTTCGGTATTAAAGGCGGCGTGGTCCATGCGGTCGATCCCAACGTCGGCCGGCAAGGGCAACACCTCGATAAACTGCGTGCCGCTCAATGCGTAGCGAACGCCCAGCGGGTTCTCGGGATCGGGCAGCTTCACCAGGCCGATAACCTCGCGGTAGTAGTGGTCGGTAGCCGCGGGATTCGAAGTGTACACGGCCAGGTGCGAGATACCAGTGATCTTCGGCCGCGCAGGGGCCGCATTTGCATCCGTCGCAGCGGTAGCAGGAGCCGCATGAGCACCCGCCGCAGCGGCAAGGGCAAGGACAAACGTAACCATCAGAGATTTGCAATGCATTTCGCACCTCAAGAAAACTGCGGCGAGTTGGCCTGGCGTGCTGTCTGCCGCTCGCAGCACGCACTCCCGCTGATGGCGGGGCAATATTGTTACTGACGCGGAACGATCATGCTGAAACAGAAGATTCCGTGGACGCGGTGGGGATTTGTTTCATCCAAATGAACTCATCTTCAATTCGGCGTTCATGGTAGTACGCGCAATGAGCGTTGTCAAACCAGCAATCTGCGCATGAGTTTGGCCAAGCGGTCTTTCGCTGTGCATCGCGTCACCATCCAACCCAGGCCGGTGACGGATAATACCCGATAGGGCTTGCAGTTTGGTTTGTGCCCTCGATCCGGACCTATGAACACGCGCGCCATCGCCAACTTCGTTCAAGTGGCCTCGCTGCTTCTGCTGCTCGTGGCCGTGGCGCTGATGGCCGCCATCGTCACCATGCAATTCGCGATTCATGGCGCCGAGGTCGAGGTGCCGGCGCTCAAAGGCATGACCGTGGCCGATGCCTTGAGCGAGACTGCGGGCCTGGGACTGAACCTCGATGTCGACAACCGTTACTATTCGGGCGATGTTGCCGCGGGTCACATCCTGTCGCAGTCGCCGGCTCCGGGAACGGTGGTGCGCCGCGAGTGGCACGTGCGCGTGGCCGAAAGCCTGGGATCGCAAAAGGTTGACGTTCCCGACACGGTGGGCGTGGACGAGCGTATGGCGTCGCTGGAGCTGCGCCGCGCCGGTCTTGAGGTTGGAGAAATTGCGCGGCTTCCCTCGAACGCCACCGAGGGAACGGTGCTGGCGCAGGATCCGCCGGCTCATGCACAGGGCATCGAGCAGCCGAACGTCAACCTCCTCGTTGCTGCGCCGGACGAGGAAACGCCGGACGGATATGTGATGCCGGACTTTGCGGGATGGCCGGTTTCGAGCGCCAACGCAACTCTGGCCAAGGCCGGCATTCGCAGCGGGCCGCCTAATGTCGTCAGTGTGCCGGTGGCTCCGGTGGGCAGCGACGCCGCGCCGCCTCGTCCGCTGGTCAAGCCGGGTGATGTGCTGGCGCAGTCGCCTGCCGCCGGCTCGCGCATCGACCAGACCACGATCGTCGATTTCACGGTGGTGAAGTAGGGATCTACAGGAGGCAAGGCAGCATGGGACTGAGTGAGGACTTGGAGAAGATTGCAATCCAGGAGCGCGAACTGCGCCTGCCGCGCCTCGATGCGCAGGTGGCATGGGAGCTGGGTTCGCGCATCCGCGCCATGGCCGCGGAACGTGGCCTCACCCTGGTAATCGATGTGCGGCGTTTCGGGCAGCCGCTCTTTTATACGGCTCTCGAAGGCGCCACGCCCGACAACGTCGAGTGGGTGCGCCGCAAGAGCAACGTGGTGGCCCGTTTCCATCGCAGCTCCTATGCCGTAGGAATGAAGCTCAAGGCAGAAGGGACGACGCTCCTCGAACGCTACGGTCTGCCTGTTGCGGACTACGCAGCCGGTGGCGGCTCGTTTCCGTTGATTGTGGAGAACGCGGGCATCGTGGGCTGTGTCACCGTGTCGGGCTTGCCGCAGCGCGACGATCACAACCTGGTGGTGGAAGCCTTGTGCGCGCTGGTGGGGTGCGATTTTGCGGCGTTGCGCCTGGGGCCGGAGAGCGCATAGCGGCGCATAGGCAACAAGAGTAGCTCCAGCCTCCAGAACCACAAAGGCTCAGGGCGCACAGTTTTCGAAAGAGTTTTAGGCCGATCTTTCGATCAACGCAACAAAGAATCCGTCGCTCGGCACTACGCCGGGCAACAAGTGCAGTGCGCCTTCGCGCGTGAGGCATTCTCGCAGCCGTTTCGCGCCTTCGGGCCGAAGAATTCCGGTGCGCTCGAGAGTCTCAATATCCGCCGCGAGTGGAATCTGCCGCACATTCGGATTCTCGGCAAGCACTGTCGCTACCACCTGCTCGTTTTCCTCGGGCTCAAGCGAACAGGTTGAGTAGACCACACGCCCGCCGACGCTAACGGCGCGCAACGAAGCACCAAGAATCCCGCGCTGGCGCTCGGCAAAGCGCGGCAGATCTTCCCATCGCAGGCGATGACGAATCTCGGGATTGCGGCCCAGCGTTCCGGTCCCGCTGCACGGCACGTCGGCCAGCGCGAGATCGAATGCCGAGTCTTGATTCAGACCAGCCGCATCGGCAAGCCGGCACTCCACGCGGCCCGTGTATGCGGCAAGCCGCTTGCGCAACTCGGCAAGCCGCGGCGGGCTCGATTCGCAGGCCACGATCTGCGCGTTAGGATTGCGCTCGGCGAGGATGAGCGTCTTGCCGCCCGGCGCCGCGCACGCATCGAGAATTTTCTTTTGGTCTTGGATGAGAGACGTGCAAGAGGCCAGCTCCCCGATCAACTGCGACCCCTCATCCTGCACGCGCAGGCGGCCTTCGCGAAAGGCCGCCGTTGCCGTCACGTCGCCGGAGATCATTGCACGCGCGGCGGTGAGCAGTTCGCCGTGCTCAAGCTCGATTCCCGCCTCGCGCAATTCCTCTTCAGCGGCCGCATCTTGGAATCGTACCGTGGTGCGAGGTTGGCTCTGTCCGTGGCGGCAGATCGCCTGCATCGTCTCCGGGCCATAGGCTGATGTCCAGCGCTCGACCAGCCACGCGGGATGCGCGCCGACCGCCAACTCACCACGGCCCTCATCCGAAAGTTCGCCGCGCGCAGCGCCGCCGTGCGTAGCAACAGCAGCTCGGAGAACCGCATTCACCATTCCGGCCGCAAAGCGATGGCCCGCCTGTTTTGTCAGCTCCACGCTCTCGTCGATGGCGGCGTGCGCGGGAATTCGGTCGAGAAATCGCAATTGAAAGGCACCGAGGCGGAGAGCGACGATGACTTCAGGATCGAGTTTGGCATTGCGACGCTTCAATAGCTGGCGAATCTGGGCATCCAGCCAGATCCGCCAGCGAAGCACGCCCATCACCAGGGCCGTCAACAGATTGCGGTCGGCGACGCCGAGCACACTAACCTCATCCGCGCGCAACAGATCGTCCGCGTGGGCATTGCCGCGATCGACGGCAAGAAGAATGCGGAAGGCGGCTTTGCGCGCGGGAGAGATTCCGGGCATGGCGCTCAACCCAGGCGCGCATCCGGCGCAAGCGGGTTTCCGCGCAGAAACTCCGCGGCATCGAGGCGCTTTTTGCCTTCGAGCTGCACTTCCAAGAATTCCAGCCACGTTTTGCCCGCGCAAGCAACGAACAGGCGATGGTTCTCGATGCGAACCAAGCCCGGTGCGGCGCTGCCCAGCCACTCGGTTTCGCTCTCGTGCATTGCGCTCATGCGATGCACAATCAGTTTCTTGCCATGGAGAGCGGTGAATGCGCCGGGCCAGGGCTGAAAACCGCGCCAACGGTTGTGGAGCTCCGTTGCCGAGCGCGCGGTAAAATCCATGCGGCCGTCGTCGCGGTGGAGCAGCGGCGCGTAGGTCGCGCCTTCGTGCTTCTGCGGCTGCGGCTGAATGGTTCCATCGGCCAACCCCGCCAGCGTCTCGATGACTAGCGGCGCTCCCGCGGCGGCAAGCACGGGAAACAACTCCGTTGCGGTTTGTTCCGTTCCAATTTCGTGGGTTTGCTGAAGCAGAATCGGCCCGGTGTCGAGGCCCTCTTCGAGATGCATCGTGGTATTGCCGGTGAATGCGTCGCCCATGGCGATGGCCCATTGAATCGGCGCGGCGCCGCGATACTTCGGCAGCAGCGAAGCGTGCAGATTGATGCAGCCGAGCCGGGGCAGCGCCAGCATCCACGGCGGAATGATGCGTCCGTAGGCCACCACGACAATCGCGTCCGGCGAGATGGCTTCAAGCTGGGCGCGAAACTCCTGGTTGTTGCGGATCTTCTCCGGCTGTACGGCCGGAATTCCGGCGGCAAGGGCCGCTTTCTTGACGGGCGGCGCGGTCAGTTGCTGGTCGCGGCCCACGGGACGATCGGGCTGCGAAACCACGAGAGCGATCTGGTGTTCGGCTGCGAGGAGCGCCTGCAATGTGGGCACGGCGAACTGCGGCGTCCCGCAGAAAACCAGCTTCAGGGAGTGCGCCGCATCGGTCATGGCCGGTTTACCACGTGCCTTCGCTCTGCATCTTGCGGATCTTGCGCAGATTGAGACTGCGCTTGAGCGCGCTCATGCGGAAGAGGAACAGCACGCCGTCGAGGTGGTCGATCTCGTGCTGGAAAGCCCGCGCCAGCAGCTCTTCGCCGTCCATCTCGAACCACTTGCCCGTTTCGTCCTGCGCACGGATGCGGACCTTGGCCGCGCGCACCACCTTTTCGCGAATCTCGGGAAAGCTCAGGCAGCCCTCCTCTTCGTATTGCTTGCCCTCGCTCACAATAATCTCAGGGTTGATGAGCGCAAGTTTTTGCTGAGGGTCCTTGCCCTGGCTCAGGTCGATCACGGTGACGCGTTTCGACACGCCCACCTGCGGCGCGGCCAGCCCGATGCCCTGCGAGGCGTAGGTCGTCTCGAATAGATCGGCAACCAACTTGCGCAGTTCCTCG
>Ga0326727_10006486_pt1 | contig 32063 bp, 25 predicted proteins | sample MB2enrmetagenome_FD_207643 | JGI IMG/M metagenome (GOLD analysis project Ga0326727, IMG submission 207643) | Lab enriched peat soil microbial communities from McLean, Ithaca, NY, United States - MB29MY | ecosystem: Environmental > Terrestrial > Soil > Wetlands > Peat | place: USA: New York...
CACCCAGTCCCTTGAACTTGGCCTGGGCGTCAAGCTTGTATACCTTGCCCTCGGAAACCAGCACGTAACTGGCTCCGCCGGAGACGCAATGTTCCACACATTTTGCCGCGTCGGCGCTGGGCGTTGCATGCATGGCCCCGCAATGGGCGCAACTGACGGTCCCAACGTAGCTTTTATCCGCCCCCCATCCCGTAAGGCGATCACTCGAACACCGTGACTCTCAGCGAAGCTTTTTAGTCCGAAATCGATCAGCACCGGATTCCCATGGAACGTGAGATTGTGATTGCCTTGGCGAATTCGCCCGGAGTTCTGGACTTCTACGTCTAGATTTCCTGGAGAAGTTGGGCCTCAAGTCAGGAAAGATCCGTGTGCCGCTCTTTTCGCCGGGCGGTCTAAAGGAACAACTCGGCTGTCACATCCATCCCGAAGACCGATTCCTCCGCCGCAAGATTTGCCAGTGGCTACGCGTGATCCGTGCCCACTGGCCACAGTGCCCTGCTGAAATCGCCACCGATGGGCAAACCCTCCAAATCTCGGCTTCGAGACACTCTCCTGCTGTTCATGCTGTGCAGATGCAAGTGAAGAGCCACGGGGCAATTACCTGATGCTTGCAATCGGTTAAGGGTGTCGGAAGCTTCGCCCGTCTCAGGCGAATGGGCTAAACGTAACCATTAAGATTTATGATTATTACTATAAGAATTTTCGATTGGAAAAGCGGAAGACTTCCAACTAAACTCATGGGTCTTGCTGCGAGGTGGTTTCTGCCTTGTGCCCTGCAGACAAAGGATAAGCCGCTCGTTATGTACGCCCATTACTGTTGGAACTCGCGCTGTTGTTGTCCCCCCACCGGGGGCGCTCCGGGTTCTGACATTGGGCGGTAGATCTTAGGTTGATTCATCCGTAAGGCCCACTGACCAGGACTAAATAGGGTAAGTGGGCTTTTCTGTTTGCGGCTGTCAGTCAGACTGCAACTGGCCTGCATCGAGAAATCCCACCACCCAAATTCCTGACCAATCGGCCGACTATTTAGTTTAATTAAATGGGATCACCTGAGAATTTCATCACAGGTTCCTCGTAGTCCCATGTCGATTCTCATGACTCGCGATACAGCGGCAAGCAGGCAGTCATGTAGATGTGAATCGGCATGTTGCAGTGTTGTAAATAGACCCAAGGAGATTTGAGCCAATGGCATCATATTTTCAAGACAACTCATTAAGCATAGGTCGTACGCCCCTGGTGAAACTAAGTCGTATCCCCAACGGAACCAAGGCAACGATTCTGGCCAAAATCGAAGGTCGGAATCCGTCCTACTCGGTTAAATGCCGTATCGGGGCGGCGATGATTTGGGACGCGGAGAAAAAGGGCTTGCTGAAATCCGGCAAGGAAATTATTGAGCCCACGAGCGGAAACACAGGTATCGCGCTGGCCTTCGTTGCCGCCGCTCGTGGCTACCCTCTGAGTCTGACGATGCCAGAGACCATGTCGCTGGAGCGGCGGCGAGTCATTGCCGCCTTCGGCGCAAACCTGATTCTTACACCCGGACCGGAAGGTATGCCGGGTGCGGTAAAGAGGGCGGAGGAAATTGCCAAATCCGATCCCGACCACTACTTTTTGCCCCAGCAATTCGACAATCCCGCCAATCCGGCCATCCACGAAAGTACCACGGGACCCGAGATATGGAACGATACGGACGGCGCAGTCGATGTCCTGGTCTCGGGTGTAGGCACAGGCGGCACCATTACCGGCGTTTCCCGCTACATCAAGCAGCAAAAGCAAAAGCCGATTGTCTCGGTCGCGGTGGAACCCGCCACCAGTCCTATCTTGACGCAGCATACGGCCAAGCAGCCGCTGAAGCCCTCCCCGCACAAGATACAAGGCATCGGAGCAGGGTTCGTGCCGAAGGTGCTTGACCTCGCACTAGTTGACCGCATTGAGCAGGTCACGAACGAAGAGTCAATAGAGTTCGCGAGGCGCCTCGCCAGGGAAGAAGGGTTACTCAGCGGTATCTCTTCCGGTGCGGCCGCCGCTGTGGCGGTTCGCCTGTCCAAAGAGGCAGAATTCGCGGGCAAAACTATTGTCGTGGTCCTGCCCGATTCCGGCGAGCGCTATATCTCCTCGGTGCTCTTTGAAGGCATCGGGTAGCTGCTCGTAACATTTAGTAAGAGTGACTGAGAATCAAGGAGGACGAAATGGGTCCGCAAACGGATGCTCCTACAAAAGGAAAGCGTTGGGGCCTTTCCCTTGATGAATGGGCCGTCGTTGCCGCTCTCGTCCTGGCAGCGCTCGTGCGCGCGGGAATACTTGCCAACGTACCATGGTGAGCGAAAGGGCAGATCGAAGGACGTTACAGGAGACGATTTATGGCAGACGCGACGGTTCTACCCCAAACTCGACCTCTCAGCCCGGCTTGGCAAATCTTCCAACTCGTGCCGGGAGTCTTGTTGCTGGCGGTCATCGGTTACAGTGGAAAGGTGATCGAAAAATCTCTGGCAACTTACGCAAAGGCGCATCATCTGACTTTGCCCAACATTGAGTACGTGTTGTGGGCCATCCTGATCGGGTTGCTCATCTCCAACACGGTGGGCGTGCCGAAGGTCTTCCGGGCGGGTGTTTCCACTTACGAATTCTGGCTGAAGGCCGGGATTGTGCTCCTGGGATCACGGTTCATTCTGGGCGACGTATTGAAGCTGGGCGGCGTGAGCCTGGGGCTCGTGGCGTTGGAGTTGGCCGTGGCCATCAGTTTTATGACCTTCCTGGGCCGGGTCTTCCGGTTGCGCCCCAAGCTGACGTCGTTGCTCGCGGTGGGGTCGGCGGTTTGCGGCGTTTCCGCCATCATTGCCACCGAAGGCGCCATTGACGCCGACGAGCAGGATACGTCGTTTGCCATTGCCGCCATCCTGGCGCTGGGCGCGCTGTCGCTCTTCACCTTCCCGCTGATCGGACACGCTCTGCACTTGAGCGATCGGGCCTACGGTCTGTGGGCCGGCTTGGCGGTGGACAACACGGCGGAGGCGACAGCGGCGGGGGCGCTCTACTCCGATGCGGCGGGCAAGCTGGCCGTGCTGGCCAAGACCACGCGGAACGCCATGATCGGATTCGTCGTCCTCGCTTATGCGTGGTACTGGGCTCGGCGGGGACAGGCTCAGGCCGTGGGAAACAAGACCGCATTCTTGTGGCAGAAATTTCCCAAGTTTGTCCTCGGTTTTCTGCTGATATCCGGGCTTGCCACTTACCAATTCTTCGACAAGGGCCAGCTTACGGCACTGGCCAACCTGTCGCGTTGGGCCTTCCTGTTGACGTTCGCCGGCGTCGGTTTGCGAACCAATTTTGGCGAGATGCGCAAACAGGGATGGGGACCTTTCGCGGTAGGAGCGATCGGGGAGATTGTCATCGCCGTCTTTACGCTGGGGATGGTGGTCGCTGCGGACCGGCTTTTGCGGTTGTGATCTAAGGCGCCCGGTGGGCTGAGCCTCGAACTGTCGAGGCGGCTCCATTCGGGTGTGGCTCGAAAGCCGCGCGTGGGCGCGTCCCCTGCGCGGCGCAACTTGCTCCCTCCTAGCGTCGGGGGAATGAGAAACCCATAGGAAAAAGTCATGCTGGCAAAAAAGGAATCTAATCTACGCGTCGTGCTGCTGGGGATCCCGGTGGACATCGCCGAGAGCCTCAGCCAGATCGTGTCACAGTGGGGGGTGATCTTCTACATTCCCCCGTTGTACCCGATTCTCCGGAGCCTGGGATTGATTCGTGAAGCCGCGCCGGACCTGGTCTTTGTCTGGACCGGCGAGAATCCCGGGACAACCCTGCTGGAAGCGGTGAGAAGGGCCGAACCGCAAGTTCCCGCGGTGGCCGTCAACTCTCGCGTCAGGATGCACGAGATACTCGATGCTCTGGATTCCGGCGCCACAGACTACTGCACGCCTCCCTTCGACCTCATCCATCTGCAAGGCCTTCTCGGAGCCAATACCAAGATTGCCTGTTGTTGATCCTGCAAAAAAATAATCGCATTCATACGCCTGCAGAACGAGTAGTGCCCCTTGAGCAGCGTGGCAGCAGCCATTTGCCGGCCTCTGCCGCATTGGCAGGGATTATCCCAAGATGAAAGGAGCTTTCTTTATGTCATATCCGTCGATCGTGAAAGGCAACACACACTCTGTGCAAAAGCTTATTTCAGCAGCCCTGACGCTGGTTCAATACCTGGCGCTGGGCTTGCTGTTTACCGTGGCCGCGGACGTTCGCCCGGCTTTGGGTCAAAGCCTGAACTGGGAAGGCCAGACCGGTGTTTTCGTGACGCCGCTCGCCTACACCGCCGCTTCCAGCAAAGATGGCTTGGGCAAACCTATCGTCGCGTTTCACTTCTTGAATGGCGGCAAGGTCCTGGGCAATTTCTACACCTCTTCTCTCACCGTGGGCGCGTTGGGACGCACCGAATTCGGCTATACCCGCGATTTCCATTCGCAGGGAAGCACCACCGGCCTAAGCAATCTATGGGGCAACGGCTTTAACTCGTTCCACGGCAAGTTCAGCGTCCTGCCGGAGAACGTCGCCAAACAGAAATGGGTGCCGGCTATCTCCGTCGGCTTCGTGGGCCGCTCGCAGGTTTACAACGTGGGGGGATGGATTCAGGGCCGGCGTACGAACAATGCCGACTTGTACGTGGTGGCGACGAAGACCATCACTCAGACCAAAAAGCTGCCGATCGTGCTGAACGCCGGCTACAAAGTAACCAATGCCTCGGTTCTTGGCCTCGCTGGCAATGCTCCCGCCTATCGCGGCAGGGCTTTCGGCGCCGCGGCATTCGTATTCAAGGGACCGGCGAAAAGCACCCTGATCCTTGGGTCGGAGATTCTCCAGGAGCCGCGCGACGTCCAGGCCCTGCCGAAGGCGATTGTGCCGACCACAATCACGTACGCCGCCCGCATCGTGCCGCTGGCGGAGAGGAAGTTCAACATTGACTTCGGTGTTGCCCAGGCCGCCAGTCAAATTCTGCCGGGGGTAAATCTCTTCGCGCGGCACCAATTCGCGCTGGGGATTTCGTACGGTTTGTAGCGGTGCGAGCTGAACTGCGGGCAATCGTCTCCCCGCTGTGAGCTAAGGGATTCCGTGCCCTCCGCAGTTCCGCCCCCGCTGTCCAGATTTTTGTTTTGCGATGTCGTAAATGAAGGTGCCGAACGCCGGATCAGGGGTACGGCACCTCGCCGCCGCTTTCCTGCCAGCTCCCCTTCTGGCACCTCCCAGGACCGTGGGTAAGCCCGCCCGCGGTTGCGAAAGCGGCAGCGAGGTGTCGTCAGACTGAACTGGCGTCGCACCAGATTGAGGCGCGGTCGCCAAGTGGTAAGGCAGGAGCCTGCAAAGCTCCCATCGGCGGTTCGATTCCGCCCCGCGCCTCCAAACAACATCGGTTACACCCACCGGCAGCAGCGGCTGTCGGAATCGGAAAGAGGCGATGACAGAGAGACAACTGACGATTCACAGAAAGATCCTTCTGGACAAGCGTGCCGAACTGACGGGTACACGCTCAGCGGGCGAAAGCACTGGAGGCGATGCCGGCGACCACTTGAGCGATTACCTCGATCGGTCGGCGCAGACCCAGGAAATTGAGGTTCAAACCCGGCTGCGGCAGAACCACGCCCGCCTTCTGTGGGCGATCGACGCCGCCCTGCGCCGGATTGATCGGAATACATTCGGCGTCTGCGAGGAGTGCGATCAGCCGATTCCGGCCGCGCGCCTGAATGCGGTGCCCTGGGCGCGCTTGTGCAGAGATTGCAAGGAGCAGCACGATTCTTTCGTGGTACCGCGACCCCTCATGGGTTAGCATTCGAAAACACTGAGAGTGAGTTCTTCGATACGCCGTCCAAATTCAAAACCAGGAGCAGGGAGACAGAAAATGGCAGACAATGCACCAACCTACAAGCTAGGCACACTGGCGCTCCACGCCGGGCAAGTGCCCGATCCCACCACCACGGCACGCGCCGTCCCCATCTATGCGACGACCAGCTACGTGTTTCACGATACCGAGCACGCGGCCACTCTTTTCGGTCTTCGCGAATTCGGCAACATCTATACGCGTCTAATGAACCCTACTACCGATGTGCTGGAAAAGCGCCTCGCCGCGCTCGATGGCGGCGCGGCAGCCTTGGCCTTTGGCAGCGGCCAGGCGGCGATTACGGCATCCCTGCTGACGATCGTGCATGCTGGCGACAACTTCATCTCCGCCAACAGCCTCTACGGCGGGACCTGGACGCTTTTCACACAGACATTCTCCAAACTTGGAATCGAGGTACGGTTCTTCGATCCCAAGCAGCCCGAGGAGATCAGCAAGCTCGTCGACAAAAGCACCCGCGCTGTGTTCATCGAGACGCCCGGCAACCCCAAAAACGACGTGCCGGACTATCGCCAAATCACCGACATCGCGCACCGGCACGGCCTGCCGGCGATCATCGATAACACGGCGTTGACGCCGGCATTGTTCCGCCCCATCCAACACGGCTTCGACATAGTGGTGTATTCGACGACCAAGTTCATCGGCGGTCACGGTGTGCACATCGGGGGAGCGATCGTGGACAGCGGCAAGTTCCCCTGGGCCAAGGACGCGGCGAAGTGGCCGGAATTCACCGCGCCCGATTCGGCCTACCACGGCATCGTGTTTGAGGAAGCGCTGCGCCCGATCGGCAACGTCGCTTACATCATCTACATCCGCACCCACTGGCTGCGCGACACGGGCGCCACGCAGAGCCCGTTCGGGTCGTTCCTAACGCTGCTGGGGTTGGAGACGCTGCACTTGCGCCTGCAACGGCACTCGCAGAACGCCCTCGCCGTCGCCGAGTTCCTGGAAAAACATCCGGCAGTGGAGTGGGTCAACTATCCCGGCCTGCCGAGCCACCCCGACTTTGCTCGCGCGAAGAACTACCTTCCGGCCGGCCAGGGAGCAATTGTGGGTTTCGGCATCAAGGGCGGCAAGGCGGCAGGCGCGAAGCTGATCAACAGCGTCAAGCTGTTCAGCCACCTCGCCAACATCGGCGACGCCAAATCGCTGATTATCCACCCCGCCACGACGACGCACTCGCAACTCACGCCGGAAGAGCAGGCGCAGACGGGTGTGACTCCCGAGTACGTCCGGTTGTCGGTGGGCATCGAAGATGTCGATGACATCATCGCCGATTTGGATCAGGCCCTGGGGGCGTCGCAGGCGTAAGCAAAGCAATCCCTGACGGGCAGCCACCGTCAGTGCAACTTCGGCCGTGGGCCTCTTTCGCAATCACATTTCTCGGCCGGCATGGCGCTGATTGTGGCTGCCGTCAAACCTTTCTACCGATGAGCGAAAACCGCAATGCTCGGCGCCGACGAAAATGAGCGGTCAGTCCGAGCAAGGGTTCTACAACATGCGATTCAGGCATCTCAAGCTATTCACTTCGATCGGTTTGGAAGCTCTCCAGTACAACGGGAGGGCGTGTTGTACGGTCCCACCGCCGACGTGTGGAGGTGTCGCTTAAGAACGAGCTGATTTCCGCGATCCCACTCAAACCCACCGTCGGACCCATGTCTGGCGGTGGGTTTTGCTTTTTTCGGTCGCGGCGCCCGGATCAAAGTCCGGTGATGTGAGCGGGCCAGGAATAAACCGGCAGTCCAGACGATAAATCTAAAAGGAGGATGTACATGCGCAATAGCATTCGGAAGAATGCCGAGAGGTCTACTGGCAGTATCTCAGGGCGTATCGTGCCACTGCTCTTGTTGGGATTGGCGTTGATGACTTGCTTTGTAAGCAATCGCTCCGCCCTTGCTCAAACGCCCACCGCGAATCTCACAGGTCTCATTCGGGATGCTTCGGGAGCTCTGGTTCCGAACGCCAATTTAGTGCTGACAAACAACGGCACGGGCATTTCCCGAAACACGCGGTCAGGGGGCGACGGTTACTACACTTTCTCTTCGTTGGTACCGGGAACGTACCAGTTGACGGTTACCGACAACGGCTTTGCGACGCTTGTACACAAAGACATCCGGTTGGATGTGCAGGAGACGATTCGACTGGACTTGACCCTGCAAGTGGGAGCAACGTCGGAGGAGGTTACGGTGACCGCGGCGGCTCCGCTACTGCAGCAGGAGACATCGTCCATCAGCCAGTTGGTGGGTCAGAACACGGTGGCGGACCTACCTCTTCTTGGACGAAATCCCTATGCCCTGGTGCAAATCGTCCCCGGCGCCTTTCTGCCCGCTTCGTACAACAGCCTGCCGGTGGACGTGATCTCGCAAACCTACGTGTCGATCAATGGTGCGCGGGCGGGCCAGAATGAGTATCTGCTTGATGGCGTCACCAACACTAACCCGGGAAATTCCGGCCCCACGGTCTTTCCCATCGTTGATGCGGTGCAGGAATACCGGGTGATCACCAATAATTATTCGGCCGAGTACGGCCGGGCGGCGGGCGGGATCTTTAATGTGGCTAGCAAGTATGGCGCGAACGCCCTGCACGGTGACGCCTACGACTATGTTCGTAACACCTTGCTCAATTCGAACGATTTCTTCTCCAACCGGGCGGGCCTTCCTGTGAATGCTTTCCACTTCAACCAATTTGGGGGCACGCTGGGCGGGGCAATCCATCAGAATAAGACCTTTTTCTTCGGAAGCTACGAGGGAACGCGGCAAGTGCAAGGCGACACTTTTACGGGAACTGTCCCCACAGCCCTGCAAAAGCAAGGCAACTTCAGCCAGACCTACAACTCTGCCGGTGCGCTCATTACCCTTTACAACCCGTTCACCACGACGCAAAACACGTCCGGCCAATATGTGCGGACGGCGTTTGCGGGTAACATCATTCCCTCCGGGGCGGGGGGACTGATCAATCCCACTGCGCAGGCGTTCCTCAACTTCTATCCAGCTCCCAATACGCCCACAAGTTCGCCGACGAATGCCAACAATTTCACTTCGGCATACCCCTACCGGGTACGGAAAGACGACTTCTCGGTGCGGGTAGACCACGAGCTCAGCGAAAAGCAGCGCGCCTTTGGGGAGGTCTTCTACGATCGCACGCCACGTGTGTTTCCCAACGTCTATAACGATCCGGGGTCGCCTACGTATGCCCCCCAGGTGTTCGAGCGCCGCGGCGCGGTACTGAGCGACACGTTTGTCTTGAACTCGACGACCGTGCTCAACTTCGAGTATGGATTTAACCGCTTGGGCAACGTGCGTTTTGCCTTCGCCCAGGGATATGACCTATCAAAATTGGGTTTTGCTCCCAGTTTCGCTTCACAACTGTCCCCGGCCGCCATTCCCACCGTCAGCATTGCGGGATTCAACGGAGTCTCCACCACCGTCTCCAACACGGCCGATGTCGGCCAGGCATTCGGCGACACCACCCTGATCGTGTTCGGAATCGATTCTCACGTCTGGCAGGAAACCTTAACAAAAACCAGAGGGCGCCACACCCTGAAGTTTGGCGGAGAGTTTAATTTGCTTCGCGAGGATGCCCAGCAGAATCCGGGAACCAACGGGTTTACGTTCACATCCGCCTTTACGCAAGGCCCCATCGCCACCACCGCCAGTTCCACCGCGGGAAGCGCTCTGGCTTCGTTCCTGCTTGGCACTCCGGCGAGCGGATCGATAACCAGCAACCCGGCTCTGGCACTGCAGTCGTTTTACTATGCATTCTATGCCCAAGACGACTTCAAAGTGACTCCCAAGCTTACGGTGAATTGGGGGCTGCGTTATGAGTATGAGGCACCCTGGACGGACCGCTTTAACCAACTGACCAACTTCAATTTCCAGGCCGTTCCGCCGATCACCGCGTCCGGCCTAAATCTGCACGGCGCACTGAGCTTTGTGGGAGTGAACGGCAATCCTCGCGGCCAATGGAATCCCTCGCGCGGCAACTTCGCCCCTCGGCTGGGGTTTGCTTATTCGCTCGGCCAGAAAACCGTAATCCGCGGCGGCGCGGGCCTATTTTACGCACCGGGCTTTACTTCCGACAATTGGACCTCGACGACAGGCTTTGCCGCCACCAACACCTTCGTCGGTTCGCTCAACACCGTCACCCCCTACAACCTGCTGGACAACCCTTTCCCAAATGGGCTGCTGAAGCCGGTCGGCAGTTCGCAAGGAGCAGCCACCGACCTTGGGCAGAGTATTACCTTCACCGATCGGAACTTCAAAGTGCCCACCAGCGGGGCTTGGAACCTGCAAGTCCAGCGGGAATTGCCGAGCCATATTGTGGCAAGCATTGCCTACGTCGGCGAACGTGGCTGGCACGAGTACCAGTCGCGCCAGTTCAATCAGCTTCCCGACAGCGACTTGGCGCAAGGCAGCGCGCTGCTCAAGTTGGTTCCCAATCCCTTCTACGGCCAGATCTCCTCTGGGGCGCTGAGCGCGGCGAACGTATCGCAGGCGCAGTTGGATCTTCCTTACCCGCAGTTCCTGTCGCTTGCCACCAACTACTCGTCCTGGGCTTCGTCCACCTACAACGCGCTCCAGCTCACGGCAGAGAAGCGGTTCTCCCGGGGAGTTAGTGTTAACGCCTCCTACACATGGTCGCGGCTGATGGATAACAATACTGGCGACTTCTCCGGCCAGACGCTGGGCGCTGCCGGCTATCAGGACTATTACAACCTGCGCAATGAGTGGGCAGTCTCGGCGCTCGACGTGCCCCGACGCCTGGTGGTGGCCTATCGCTGGGAGCTGCCGGCGGGACCCGGGCATCAGATTTTCCAGAGGGGGCCAGCCGCGAAGGTTCTGGGCGGATGGCAGGTCGAAGGTATCACCGCCGTGCAGACCGGTGAAACGCTCGGCATTGGGGACGCGACCAACACGAGTAATTCTACAAATGCCGGCGGGCAACGACCCAATTGGAACGGTGTCAATCCCGCCTCGGCTCACCCAACTATCAACGCGTGGTTCAACACCTCGGTCTTTAGTCAGCCCGCGGCTTTCACCTTTGGAAATGCACCACGGTCCTTCGGAACCCTCCATGCTTCCCCACTGCGGAACTTTGATTTCTCGGCGATCAAAAATACATATCTGACGGAGAAGTTCTCCCTGCAACTGCGCGCCGAGTTCTTCAATCTGTTCAACACGCCGCAGTTCAATCCGCCCGCCACTTCCTATGGCGCGGGTACGTTCGGAACCGTTTCGGGACAGCAAAATAACCCGCGCATTATTCAGTTGGCGGCGAAACTAATCTTTTGATCAAAGGAGCTATCAATGACCAGATCTCGATTTTCCAGAAGAGGTTTCTTGCAAGGCGCTGCGCTGGCAACTGGGGCAAGTGCGTTCCCCACATCTGCCCCGGCGCGAGGCACAGCCGAACCGTCCGGTTCAACCTGGGAGCGGCCGCCCAAACAACACGGGAATGACTTGAACCTCATCGTCATCGTGGCCGACACCTTTCGCCGCGATAACCTGGGAATCTATGGCCCGAGATGGCTGGAGTCGCTTGAGACTCCCAACCTCGACCGGTTTGCCCGGCAATCAGTACTCTTCGAGGATTTCTACGCGGAGGTGCTGCCGACCATTCCATTGCGCCGCACCCTCTACACCGGGCGACGAGGAATCCCCGCCATTTATTACCCGCAACATGAGAACGTGCAGCTACCGGGGTGGCATCCCCTTTATTATGAGGACGTCACTTTGGCCGAAACGCTCACCGAGTCAGGCTATGTCACTTCTTTGATCAGCGATTTGTACCACCAGTTCAAACCGGGCAGGAACTTCCAGCGCGGCTTCCAATCCTACGAGTACATTCGCGGGCAGGAGTTCGACGCCTATGGTACTTCGCCACACGGATTGCTGGATGTCAGTGACATCGTGCCAAACGACTATCTGCGGGGTTCTCCGGGCCTGCACAATTTCCTCAGCCAATACAAGGCGAACTCAAATCTGTGGAAGCAGCAGGGGGAGTCGCTGGCGCAAATTGTGGCGCAGACCGCCACCGCCTGGCTGCGCGAGAACTTCCGCCAACGGCCGTTCTACCTGCAAGTGGAATTCTTCGACCCACATGAGCCGTGGGATCCTCCCGCGCGGTTTCTGGAGAAGTATCTGCCCAACGCCTCAGGCCCGAGCTATATCGAACCCCCTTATGACACCCTGGAGCTGCCGGACGCCATCAAGCAACGCTTCCGGGCCAATTACGCGGGTGAAGTCAACTGCGTGGACACCTGGATTGGCAATCTTCTGAGCCAAATCAGCGACCTGGGATTGTACGAAAACTCGATCGTGGTCTTCCTTGCCGACCACGGCACACTGCTGGGGGAACACGGTCAGTTTTTGAAGGGACCCGACAAGCTGCGTCGGCAGGTGACGCACGTTCCGCTGCTGGTCAGGACGCCAACACAAGATTTTGCAGGGAAAAAGGTGCAGGGCTTCATCCAGCCTCCCGACGTCGTGCCGACGCTATTGCCCCTGCTGGGATTGAAACCTCCCGCGCGTGCTACCGGCAGCAACCTGTGGACGCTGGTGACGGGCGAGTCGAAGGGCGATCGAGACGTAGTCGTGCAGACTTACGGTTGGGTCGGGGCGGTTCGGGATAAGGAATGGAGCTACACCGAAATCTGGAAGCCCGAGGCCCGTCAGGACAAGTATCACGCCGCCCCGGGGGCGCCTCTCGCGGCTTACAAGCCACAGCTCTACAACCTTCAGCAAGATCCACAGGAGTTGACGGATGTCGCAGACACGTATCCTGATGTGGCGCGGCGATATTCGGCCAAGCTGAAGGATTACATCGCCTCAGGTGAGGGGAAAACCGAGGGAAGCTTTAACTCCAAAGCAAGTTTCGACCTCCAAGAAGGGCTCTATGCGAAATAGCGTAACCCGCTATTGTTGAATCTGTTACTTGCCATGACCGGTCGCGTGGGTCGATGAAGTCAGTATCCCCTCATTGAGCCACACTGTCGAATAGTCCGATCCTTTCCTGCCAGGGAGGACTCGGTGATAATAGCATTCAGGAGGAACTTAAATCATGAACCGCCGTAAATTCCTGGCATCCGTTGCGGGGGCCGGGGCAAGCACCGCATTGGCCGGGCCGCTCTTCGGAACAATATCCGAAAGAGCAAAGCTGTCACACAAAGAACGGGTCGATCGCGCGCTCCGCGGCCAGGAGGTCGATCGGCCGCCTTTCACCTTTTATCACCATTATAAGCGGCCCACGGCGCAGCAGGAGGCGCAGGACCATCTCGACTTTCACCGTACGTATAATACGGACATCGTCAAGGTGATGAACGACTTCGATTATCCTCCTTCAACGACCGGTAAATGGTACGAACTAAATCCGCTCGCTTCGCCGTATCCCAAGCAACTGGCTACGCTCAAGGATGTGCGCGACGGACTCAACGGTGACGCTTACTTCATCGATACGATCTATGGCCCTTACATGACGGCCATGATTCTCTTTCAATCGCAAGCCCAATTTGCCAACCTGCCTAAATCCGAGGAAACCACGGACGAGCAAATCAGGAGCCTGCGCGAGTTCCAACAGCAGAATCCTGAGGGGTGGCACACGGCCCTGGAGGCGATCACACAGTCCACGATTAATCACATTCAACTTGCCAAGCAGCTTGGCGCGTCCGGGACGTTGGTGAGCGTCTTCAACGCCGAAAGCAAGTTTGGTTCAGTTGATGACTACCGGAAATACACTCGTCCCTATGACAAGCGTGTGTTCGAGGCGTTGGCCGATACCAAACTAACCGTTCTCCACCTCCACTATCTCGAACGGCCGTATCTGGACCTGTTCCAAGACTTCCATGCTCCCGTCATTCAGCATTCGGTCAAAACCAGCGGGATTGCGATCTCTGAAATACGCCAACACTACGCGCAACCAATTCTAGGAGGAGTGGATGAAGTCGATTATCGAAAGCTGACTACTTCTGATATCCGCAGTCAGTGGACCAAAGCACGCGAGCAGGCCGGCGCCAAATACATTGCGGCTCCTGGGTGCTCGGTTCCCAACGATTCAACCCCGGAAGAACTGGCTCGGTTCCCCCAAGCCTTGGGGCCAGTCTCAGCGGGCAACGGACATTGATAGAACTTCGCCAGGTGGTTTGTGTAAAGTGCCCTCCATTTTTCTGAACTCCGATTGGGAAGCGAGGAACACGATGGGTGCTCGACCCAAATATGTTCGGCATTTGCTCACTCTCGTGGCATTGGCAGGAGTGGTTTGCCTTCGGCCGTCACTGAGGCTTATTCCTGGGACAGCAGCCAAGAGCGAACTGGTCCGTTCCTTGGAAAGCGGGCACCTCTATTCGCTAGGTTATGACCAGACGCTTGGTGTATGGGGTGAATCCGATCACGTTGGTGACAGCTATACGTTCGCGCGAGAGGCTCTGGCAGTACCGGCTCCCAGCCCGTTCGTGGCGCTCGGGTTGGAAAAAGCGGACTTGGTGAAGTACGGCATTCAAGGCCTCCCGGCAATGACGACGCAAGAAGTGGATCACTCGGAGGGTGCGCGCGACACGCACGCTACAGTTGCCGTTGACTTGAATCACGATCTTTGGACGGCATACACCAGTTTTCGTAGTGGCGATGAGGATATCTACGTTCGGGAGCGTTCTCCCGAAGGTGAATGGGGCAAGGAAGTCCAACTAAGCCATTCCCCGCTGGCAGATTTCAATCCCGCCATCGGGGTCGACCAGAATGGCTGGGTGTGGGTCGTCTGGAGTCGGCAAAAGAATGCACAGGAGTGGCCGCTGGTCGCGGCTCACTTCGATGGCAAGCAATGGGCTGCAGATGAAGAGATCGTTGCCGGCAGGAACTATCTCCCGACACTGGCGCGAAACAAAAGGTCGGGTGAGCTCTGGCTGGCATGGGAGGACTGGAGCACTGGAACCAGTCAGGTTCGCAGCGCCAAATGGAGCGGGAAGGAATGGTCGAGCTTCCAGGCAGCGCCGGCCGACTCGCTCCCACACCAACATCCAACCCTGGCATCCGGCGACGACGGCGCCGTTTGGCTCGCGTACGACGTCGTGGAAAACGATAAATATGACGTCCGCCTCGCCAATTGGCAGGATGGTACCTGGAAGGCGGTGAATCCTCCGCCGGCTATCGAGGGACACCGCCGGAAGCCAGCCATTGACGTGGATCATGAGGGAAGGGTGTGGCTGCTAGCGGAAACCCTGGTGCAGGAGCCGGTTCAGGATCGGCGCGCCTTTTATGGGATCGCGCAGTACTTCAACGTTCGCCCGCCGTCCCGGGCCATGCTGGTCTGGAGCCATGATCGCTGGAAGGCGATCTCACCCGGTCCGCTGACCTCAAGCGAAGAACCGAGCCTCCACATCGATCGCAACGGAACCGTGTGGATCATCACGCGTGAGATATCCCTTGATCAGCATGGTTTTTCTGCGGTCGGCGTGCGGTATCGCGGCGATCATTGGTTCACAAGCTCATTGCAAGGTCCAGCCTGGTCACCGGAGAGCGCCAACCGCGAGTTCGTAGTGGGAGGCCAGGACATCACCAGCGACAAGGAAAGACTGAGCTTCGCCGAGGATGGGGACTTCATCTATCTGGCTCAGACTCGTTCCCATCGGCGTCTGGTGATGCAGCCGGCGTTCACTTTCACGGATGCGCCTGTCGATACCGTCGTGACGTCCTTTCCACTCGAGTCCAAAACCTACGTGGAGGCAGACGCCGTCGACTTCGACACGACGCTCAATGGAACGAGTTCGCCGGAAGTGACGCCACTTCCCCATGCCGACCCGTCGCCGGAACGGGCGGAGGTCGCGGTGGACGGGCAGCAACTCGGAGTCTACTACGGCGACTTGCATCACCACACGGAGTTCTCACGCGATCCGGGCCTCTACAACGACGATGGGGACAGTAATTATCGGTATTGGAGGGACATCCGAAAGCTCGACTTCACCGGCCTCACCGACCATGTGGAACATCTCAGCGACTATGACTGGTATCGCATGCGCCGGACCGCCGCCTTTTATGACGTTGTTGATCGCTTCGCCGCGTTTGTGGGCTTCGAGTGGTCGTCGGAATTTTACCGCAATGGCAATTTTCAGTGGGGGCATCACAATGTCATCTACCGTACCGACGGCCCCGAGGTGCACTATTACAGTGCCAGCCTGCCGGGAAGCAATACTCCAGGACTGCTGACCCATCATCTGAGCGAAGACATCGCGCAGGCTGCGAAGCAGGGAGTCGAAACCGGAGCGATTGTGATTCCGCACGACCCGAACCGGTGGGTGCAGCCCCTGAATTGGAGTTGGTATAACCCTCATTGGCTTCGGCTCATTGAACTTGTGCAGTCGCGGGGATCTCATGAAATGTTGGGTGGTCCGCAGCACTTTCCCCTGGTTAACGATCTGAATCTCGTCATCGGCCACTCCGTGCAGGACGGGCTGGCGCACAATTTCCAGTGGGGCTTCATCGGCAGCGGCGACCATTTTGGGCGGCCGATCGCAGGGGTGTTTGCGTCCGCGGGTGAACGCCACGCGATTTTTGACGCGATGTTTGCCCGTCGCACGTTCGCAACGACCGGCGCCCGCATGGTCGTCAGCCTTTCCGTGAACGGGCATTTTATGGGAACCGCCTGGAAGGGCAACGAAACCGAACACACTCTCGACGTCTACGCGCGGGGCACCAAGCCGATTATGGAGGTGGTCATCTGGAAGGATAACCGCATAATCTATCGCTGGTCGCCACCGGGCGCGGGCTTGGAACCCAACGCCGGCGCATACCCTTCTTCACTTACTTTCCGACCGGAGCGAGAATTCACGTTGCACTTCAAAGATCCTTCGGCACCGTACTTCCGGGAGAACTGGTGGTACGTGCGAGTCACGCAGCAAGACGGCGAGATAGCCTGGTCGAGTCCCGTCTGGTTCGTCTATGAACCGATCAGCCCGCGGGTGATCGCTGACGCCGGAGGCAGGCAGTCGATTTACATCATGCCCCAGTTCGCGGTCCCCGTGCCAATTCTGATGCGCAATCAGAAAGAGCAGACAGTGAAGGGACAACTCAAGTTGCTAAATGTTCCTGCAGGTTGGAAGCTCGCTCCTGACGGAGCAATTGACTTTACCCTGCCGCCGGATAGCTGGACCACTTACGTCTGGAATATCCACGCGTCGGAGGAATCCGTTAAAGAGCTGAAAGCCATACCCGTGGAGCTTCAGGTCACCTACGCCGATGGAACCCAGGAATTTAAATCACTGGCGGTGATTCAGAGCCCCAAAGTCTTAGACACCCACTATCAGCTTAGTGAATTGAATGACGCGCTCTACTTGCAGCATGACGTGGACACCCTAAACGCCTGGCTAAATATCATGGTGAAACGATGGGGATTGACTCAATAGGTATTTCATGGTGGCCTCGCCCAAGGCAGATGGGTGGCATGGGCTCTCAATCAAGCGGATCGTATCAACTTCTGGCGGAGATTTGCCTTTTTAGTTGGGGATCAGGAAGACAATCGCGTCACCTGATGTTGACGTTCCACTTTTGCCTGTGACTCGAAGCAACAATTTCAAAGCCAACCCCGTGGATCCAGGGTGCTGAGGTGCCTGGGATTAACTCGTATCGTGCCATTTTTTAAGCCCTTTTCTGCTCGCACGGTAGTCGCGAAGTAGCTTCAGCCTTGGCTTTGTGATGCAAATCGAGTCAGACCTGTCGCCAACAAGGGCTGCACCCGGATTGAAATTGATCAAGTGCGAACCATGAACCAATTCCCCTCAAGCGTTAAACCCCCAGTTTCTCCGCGGCTAGTTCAGTGCCTGCGACCCGCGCGCGGATCTTTTCAAATGCTGTGTCTCGAGCAGTTGAGGTGTCATCGCCGAATGGACTGAATCCGCAGTCATCGGTGGTGCCGAGCCGGTCGAGGGGGATGAATTCCGCGGCCTCAAGCACCCGGTCGCACACTTGCTGCACTGTTTCGATCTGGGGATCGATAGGGTCTATGACGCCGACGAAAATGTTTTGACCCGGACGGCTGTGTTTGCGAATCAACCGGAGTACTCGAGCGCGGTCCTTCTCGCTCGCCATCTGGAGATAAAAGCTCCCGGCGTTGAGGCGGAAAAAAGCCGGCAACAATCCGGCGTAGTCCACGTCGGCGCTATGGGTGGCGTCCTGATCGCCTCCCGGACAAGTATGAACTCCCAATTTCTGCCGTTCCTCCGCTGCGAAATGATTGAGAACCTGGTTGTTGAGGCCAATGAACTGCTCGAGCAGTTTCCCCGAGGGATCGAGTTTCAGCGACAGACGTGCTTCCGTGAAGTCAATCTGCACCTTGTAAGCGCCATTTGCCAGGCAAGCTCGGATGTCCTTCCTCGCCTCGTCAATTAAATCGTTTACGAACTGTTCTCGGGAGTAGGCGCCAAGGCCTTCAGCAGGATAGAGCAGGCTCAAAAGGGACGGGGAAATGACGGCCTGTTTGACCGGGAGTTTCGTATGTTGGCGCGCGGCCATCAGATAGGAATCGGCAAATGTTTTGTAGTGGAAGGGTCCCGAAGCGAGCCTCGGCAGCCGGCGTGTATGGCCATCCGCAAAAGGTACGACGATGCCGTCCGGCGCCAGATTCTCAAGGCCATGAATCGGGTAGGTAGCGAAGCTGGGCTTGGACTGCTCGCCGTCTGTAATCACCGGCGAGCCCGTCGCTTCGAAACGCAGGATGGTGTCGCGCAGGGCTTCCTCGTAAAGGAAATCGAGCCTATCTTGTGTTATTCGCCCCGCTTGGAACTCCCCGATGGCTTCGAGGAGTTGCGGCGGGCGAGGAATGCTACCAATGGGCTCAGTTGGAATCGGCATCGGCAAAATCCTCCGGCTGTGAGTATGCAATCATTACGGTTATCTTCGGACTCCCAACGCATCGGCAACACGATTGATGTAATTGAACCAGGATGTCCTCTCAGCTTGTCAAATTGATGGGACAGCCTACCTAGGCAGCTGGAAAAACGTCAATAATGTCCATGAATTATTCAGGACACAACAACGTGCTATGTGCTTCCCCAACGGTGTGGAGGTCTGCTCTCGCCCGGGCCGGTCACATGAAGTTCTTCGTGTGATAAGCGGAGAGCCGAGTGGCGTCGTCCGAATCGAATCCCAAGCTTTGCAAGCGTTCGCGGCGGGCGTTGTCCATCTCGCGGTGCAGGTTGGACACCCGCTGAGCGCCGGCCCGCACCTCGCGAGGTGCAATGCCTCCTCCTGCTAGTATCGTCAGCGCATCAGCAACATAGGGGCTAAGGCCGGAGACGGATGCGAGCATCTGGCTGCGCCGTTCGACTGCGGCAGCCAACGCGGAGCGCCGCTCGGGCTCACGATCAAGCACGTAGCGCAAGTGTTCCATGCCGAAGGCCACGTGCCGCGCCTCGTCGCGGTGCGCAAGTTTTGCCAGCGCCGCGGTCACCGGATCGGGCGCGCGCTCCTCCAAGAACTTCAGCAAGGTGAGAAATGTTCCTTCGCCCATCACGCACAACAGAAACGCCGCGGTCGTAAAGTCGGGCTCCTCCAGGAGTGTTTGCAGAGAGAGTTGACTACTGACAGCGGACGTTCCAAGTCTCATGCCGCCAGCTTCCGCGCGCCGCGTGAACGCCTCCGCGTGGCGGGCTTCATCGACCACCTGAACGGCAAGAACTTCCACCACCTCACGATAGTGCGGATGGATGCGGGGGATAAATCGCGCCGGCACGTAGAGCGCTGCGAATTCGTTTTCGGTGAGGAACGTCATGATCTGACTCACAGCGGATTCAACTTCGCGAGGCAGTGTCGGAAGCTTGTCCCACGGGATGTCGCGCGCGACGGACCACTGGTTTGCGATCGCCTGCTTGTAGATGCTCGCGAGTTCCTGTGCCCACACGTCGCGCTTCCGGCACAAAGTGAAGGCGAAACTTGGTCCCCCCCGCTCAATCCACCCGCCGCGGGGCGCCAAGCCCCAGTGCGGATCCGCAGTCTCCGCGATTGTGCTGCCGAGCGCAACGACCGGTGCCGGGCCTGCAACTTTTTCGATTCGGTAGCTATGCGGTCGAGCACTTCCCAAGTACCGATGCCCCTCTTTGCGGCACCACGCTGCCAACGCGTCCGCGAGTTCCGGCGAGTCCGCGCGCACTTCCAGCAGATCGCCCACCGCCAAGCCGGCGAGCGCGCTCCGCAAAAGAACGGGGGCTCCCTCATGGATCGCGAGATCCTCAAGGTCAATCTGCGCGTTGGGAAACTGCTCAGGCATAGAACTTAAACCGTTCCACGGCGCGTTGAAGCTGGGCGTAGCCGGTCGTGCGCGCGGCCAGCCACCGCTTCAATCCTTCCAGTTCCATCAGCGTCCGAACTTCCGGGTCTTCAAACGACATGCCAAGCAGAGTTTCCACGAACGGCTCCCAGCGCTCCTTCGGCAGGTCGGATTTGACGGTAAAATTGCAGTGGTCAAACGGTGGAGTGGAAGCCAGCACGCGCGTCGTGCCGGGGTCGAGCGTGCCCTCATTGATGAAAACCGTGTGATTGCCATCCAGAACGCACGCGGCGTCCGCTCTTCCGGCTGCCAATGCCCGCGCCGCGTCGCGTTCTCCGCCCACATGATCTCCGTGTTTTCCCACCATGACATTGTGATGCAGGACCTGGCAGTCTTCACCGGGGACCACGCCCGCCTCCGCCAACAGCAGGAGTGGAATGAGTGTGGCCTGAGGAGAGTCCGACGCACCGACGGCAATGGTCTTGCCCTTGAGATCTCCAAGACGCTCGATGGCTGAGTTCTTGCGGACCAGAATCTTGGTGGTGAGGTCGCGGTCCGAGTCTCGCATGGCAATGGCGCGGCACCCGCCGGAACTATCACGCTGGCTTTTGACCCAGGCCAGAGGGGAATTCCATGCGACGTCGATTTCGCCAGCTAGGTTCGCCTGGACTTGCGCGTCGTAATTCGAGTACAGAACATAGTCGATGGGGGCGCCGTGCTTGGCGAAATAGGGTATGAAGCCCTCCCATATCGTCACGACTTTCGGGTCATAGGCGACAGCCCCCAGCCGTAGCGGACCTGTGGCGGTTATGACAGCAGCCATAAGTTGAAGTCCTCCTGATTCGCTAGAAAAGCGGAAAACCCAGGCATGCCTTGCCCACGAACTCTTTTAGAACGTCCGTGGAAGGAGCCATTACCGACGCCGCTTGAGCGTCGCGAAAGACTCTTTCCAGGCCGCCACGCCTTCCGTATGCGGCTCCGCCGCCCAAGGTCATGGCACGCGAGGTTATGGCCAGAGCGGCCTCCGCAGCCTTTGCCTTGATGCCGAGGACATCGAGCATCGCTTCCGGGTCGGCCGCCGCCGCACGGCGAACGGTCTCGGCGAGATAAGCCCGCGCCGACCGCAGTTCCAGCGCCATCTCCGCAGCCAGGAACTGCACGCGCGGGATGGCCGCGAGAACAGTTCCTCCTGCATGCTCGTACCTCCGGGCGGTTACGTGCGCGGTGGAGAATTGGAACGCCGCTCCGGCAATTCCCAGCGAAACCGCGGCAACGCCAATCTGAAAATTCGGCAACACGACCTCCAGCATGGTCTGAAAACCAGTTCCTTCCGGTCCCAACCGGTCCTCGTCGCGCAACTCGACGTCGTCAAGTTTCATCGGAGCGCTGGCGTTCCCAGCCAAGCCAACGCCCTCGAAAGGCTTGCCGGCTTTGAAGCCGCGAGTCCCCGCCTTAACGAGATACAGATCGAGCTCGGTCGGACCCGCAGCCTCCGCTTTCAGCGTTGAAACGACGTAGCTGTCTGCCTCACCGGCGCTGGTCACAAAACTCTTTTGGGAACTCAGGCGCAGCCCCTCACCGTTTCTGGTGACTTTGCTGACCGGCATATAAAAATGGCCACCCGATCCAGCTTCGCTGAATGCGAGGGTGGTCAGGTGTTCGCCGCGTGCGATGATGGGCAACAGGCCCTGCTTAAGCGCGTCTCTTCCCTTGGCGGCAATGACTGCGGTCCCGCAATAGTGCATGAGTGTCACCATGGCGGTGGAAGCACAAGCCCGACCGAGGGTTTCCAGCACCTGGGCCGCATCGGATATGCTGCCGCCCGCGCCGCCGTATTCGGTGGGAACGGTAAGCCCCAAAAGGCCGATCTGGCCCAACTTCTGAATATTCTCGCGTGGAAAACGGCGTGAGCGATCCACCTCGTCAGCACCCGGAGCAAACACTTCCTTCGCCAATCGCTCGTTCTCCGCAAGCAATTCTCGGATACTCGTCATGCGATAACCTCCGTCAATTTCCAATCAACCCGTCGTCAGATGTGCTGCTGCAGGCGAGTCGAAACCAGAAGCCAACAACTGCGCCCGGCAGCATAGTGGGTCCCCGCAGCGGCAACGCAAAAGAAGTGTGGCTCCCGGGCGGGCACTTGTGGCGGTGCCCGATGTTAAGTCCAAAATGTTTTTAGAAACGGCCGCCGGACGTCTAAGTTTCGGATGTTCAAGTGAATCCCTGTGGTCTTATGCAGCGAGGCGAACAAGCGCAGGTTCTGTGAGTAGAGATGGTCTTGGGATAAACTACTGCCACAGCCTCTGCTCCGATGCAATCTTAGGATTGGTAAGCGACGATTATACAATTTCCCAATGACACTTGCCAAAATTCTAGCTAAACGTCGGCACTGCGGACAACGTCGATAGCTCCAGAGCGGAACTTGCGAAGTGCCGGCTGGTCAATGTGACGCGGCCACCAACGTATTTTGTGTCACCGGTCCGGGAACTGGCGCTGCCGAGCAAGTTATTCTAGAGACGGTTCAGCGATGGGCCGCCGGGATTGCCGTGGAGCGTACGCGCCTCGAGCGTCGGAGTGGCGCGGCCCTCATGAACTCGCGAATGGGGGACTCAATCTGCGCCACCCGCGCGTGGCGGTCCCACTAGGCGGAGAGGGGGGCGGAGCGTTTAAACCCCTGCTGACCCTGCCGCGCCAATTCGGCTTGTGCAGGTTCTCAGCTGAGAAAGCCGTATCGGGCCATTAGCTCGTACGCTGTCGCAATGCTTTCTACTGCCGAATCACCTAGGCCTCCGGGTCGGCCTGGTTTTGTTACAGCCTGAGTTTTGACACAGATTAGCTACGAAATTCTGGCGCCTGCTTGCCATCTAATTGATTGCTGGTCGTTTAAGCAATGAGCCTTACATATCTGCTTGCGAGCGCCTGCTTTTAGAGCATGTGCTCCGATAGGCATTTAAGTTATTTGTTTGCTTTGGCTTCCATTTTTTGTAATGCGATTTGGCTTGGAGAATAGGTAAGGTTTTGGTGGTTTGTTCTTAGGAATAACTACTGTATTTACACAAGGTTGGTACGCCCGGAGAGATTCGAACTCCCGACCCCTTGCTTCGTAGGAGTGCGGCTGCAAAGCATTCAATTTATTATCCTCTTTCCTTCCATCCGATTACACCATTTCGGGGATTCTGCTTTCGCTCAGAGCTTATCCCTTTCAGCCTCACAGGCAGGAGGTCGCGTTCAATGCCAGGCCGTTCGTATTGTGCGGGCTTCCCCTACGTCCCCTTCCGAAGGACCAAGTGCTGTACAAACGTCGCAATGGAAGCTTTTTCCTTCACATCGTCGCCCACCCAGACTATGGCCTGCCCTTCGGCCAGGACAGGCTCGTTCCCATCTGGGTAGCCACTCTCGCCCTTCGGCAAAAGAGCCGCACAGTTCATTTCGATAGCGCTGCCCAGATGCTCGACTTTTTTCGCTTCCCCAAAGATGGCCGCTATTACCGGCGCATGGTGCAGGCCTTCCAGCGGATATTTGCCTCGACCATCTTTTTCGGAACGGAGCATCAGCCGGCCGGTGCCACGCTCATGGATTGGTCGCGCTTTCATTTTTTTGATGAGCTTCATCTCTGGTGCACGGAAGGGGGCCAGTGCCCTTCCATCCCAGCAGGCGACCACTCGAACACTGTGACTCTCAGCGAAGCTTTTTACTCCGAAATCGATCAGCACCGGATTCCCATGGAACGGGAGATCGTGATTGCTCTAGCCAACTCGCCAGGAGTTCTTGATTTCTATATTTGGATCGCTTGGCGCAGTTGGGTCCTCAAGTCAGGAAAGATTCGCGTGCCGCTCTTTTCGCCGGGTGGTCTAAAGGAGCAACTCGGCTGTCACATTCATCCCGAAGACCGATTCCTTCGCCGCAAGATTAGCCAGTGGCTGCGCGTGATCCGCGCCCACTGGCCGCAGTGTCCCGCCGAAATCTCCACCGACGGCGAGAGCCTCATCATCTCTTCGTCGAAGCCTTTCCCTGCGATTCATCCTCAAGCGCGAACAGGATCACGAGGTCGGCTCCCAGAGATGTCGGTTCTTTAAGCTCGCTTGCATTGCGGCCTGTGGCGATGACTTTGCCCCCGAAGTATTTGGGAACCCCACCACGAGCCATGTCGACTCCTCTGCAGTAAGGCTTGCACGTCGCTGGTATGTACCGGCAGGGGTTCTATTAGAGTGCCGCGGCTTGCTGCCGCTTTCTGTCGAGCCAGTAAAGGGAATCGAAACGGGGCTAAGGTTTGCAAATCCTCAAGTCCGGCTCGAAGGGAGGATCGCAGCAGCAGCAAGCTGCCGCACTCTATGCCGTAATCTCCTCGCCAGGATCTAGGTAGCTTCGTCGCTCCGACTAATAACCGATACGATAGCGAAACTCCACATAGATTTGGCGTGGATTGTTCCAGTGGAAGCTGCCAAACGTCAGGCTGTTATCCAACTGCACGCGTTTATCGCCGACGTTCGGGGTGACGGAAGCGCCTTGAATGGGGCGATGCTGAGGATCATGCACCACGCCGCGGACAGACCCGAAGGTGGTGGCGTGGGCGACAACACCAAAGAAGAAGACGGCACCTATCAGGCTAGCCAACTTTTTCATCATTCCCTCGCAAACTCACGATCTGCCGCCGGTCCTGTGCCCAACTCCTTCACGCAAAGCTTCACACTTGGCGATGCGCGGCTCAATATTCGGAGGATTTCTTAAGTAAGCCCGAAGCCGTTATGCTACTGGGGCAAGCGTTCGGTGTCGATGCGGCAAATTGTCGCACTCCCCAAATTGTGAGTCACGTCTCATGTTGCCTTACCCCTTGAGGTTGTGTCGTACCGGAAGAATAAAATCGCCTAAACCTTTCGGGAGGGGAATTGAAGGCACTACTTACCGACGGATGCAGACATCGGCTGGCTCGGCGGTAACCCCAACCAACGTCATTCGCCGGTTGGCACACAGTTACAATTCATTTCAGTTGATGAAGATACGCTAGCAGATCGTTGACGTCTTCGGTGCTTAAGCGCTGGTCGAAGGCTGGCATGGTGCCAATGCCATTGATGATGGTTTTGCGAACCTGCTCGTCGGTGGCCGGTGCGCCGCTGGGCAAGGTTTTTGACTGAAAAAGCCCTTCGAGTTTGGGAGGCTGCTTCTTCAGGTCCAGGTTCGAGGATTCGTGACAGATAGCGCAGTGTTGTTGGAAGAGTTCCTCGCCCCGCTGGCTGGCCTGCCGGTCGCGGCAAGTTGGCCAAATCGCCAACATTGCGGCAACGACCAGCAGCCACCACCAACGGAGGCAGGGGTGAACGCGCCTCATTGCAACCCCCCAGCTTGGGCGGTTTGTCGGGGAGGTGCGGTGGCCTCAGCTTTCAGGGCATCTTCCAACTCCGCGATGGTCCACTCCGTCGCCCAGTACTTGACGATTTTTCCCTGGGGAGAAATCAGCACGATATCCATCGAGTGGGCAATCTGATTCCCTTGTTCAAAATAGATCAGCCCGAACGCATTGGCCAGCTTGCGCAAGTCGGAGGGGACCGCCGAGGCAAAGTCCCATTGTGCAAAACCTGATGCGTCGTTGTCGAGGTAAGCCAGCCCGTAACGGCGAAGCACGGGAGCGGTGTCATATTTGGGATCGAAGCTGACGGTGAGCAAGTGTGTCTTCGCAAGGAGGCCCGGAGTCTTCGTCAGGTCCTCGTGGATCCTGGCAAACTGACTGCTCAGCCGGGGGCAGAAGTTGGGCATGGGGCAGCGCGTGTAGACGAAAGTCAGCAGCACCGCCCTGCCCTTGAAATCGTCGAGGTGAATAGTCTTGCCATCCTGATTGACTAGCGGAAGGCTGGGGACGCGCTCGCCGACGGCGAGACGTTGTGGCGGACTGGGCGGCGGCGTGGACTTGCGACCGCTTTCGTCGGTGACCCGGACGTCCTCGAGCCAATAATCAGTTCCGTCGGTGGTGGTGACGACATCTGCGGCAATCTTGTCTCCCGGCTCAACCTCCTGCACTACTGCCGGATCCTTTACCTTATAGGGCATGGTCATGGCAGCCATGAATCCCGGAATGTCCTCGTGGTCAACCGTGATCTCGTTGGTCGCGACGTTCTTGTCCATCACTTGCCCACGCAAATGGTACCGCTTCAATCCATGCTGACACGACACTGTAAAGCAAAAGCCCAGAATGATGACGGTGAAGAGGCTACGCAAGCCCATCATGTCCCCCCTTTGTGATTAATCAGAACGCCGCGTCCACAGGGAGATTCAAAGTTGGTTTCAATCTTGAAGCCGCGACCCGTTGCGCCTTTCGTTTTTTCCACCAAATATAAACCCCAGTGTAAGAAATGATGCTCAGAAAAACGCCAAAAAAGCAGATGGAGGTGCGAAAGAACAGCGAGTCGCGCAGGTCGCCGTAGTGGATACCCCAGAGCAAGGTGGATATAGAATTGCCGAGGTGCTGACCGCGAGGCAGGTCCACGTCGCGAAGCCCGCCGGTGTTGCCATCGATTAGTACGGTTGTATCCCATCCGTGGCCGCGGAAGTCAAGGCTGGAGCGGACGCAGTAGGTGTAGGCGCCGTACATATCGATATACGCCATGCCATAGGGACGCTGAACTGTGAAGTGGTGCAACGCCGCCTGCTCCGCGATGGCGCGCTCGCCCGACTCCTGCGCCTGCCGCCACGTGAGCGCCGGGGTTTCCAACGGTTTGGGCACCACATTTTTTGCGACGCTTTCGTCGGAAGTGACGTAATCGAAAACGTGCTTCATGACTGGCTCGTACACCGTGCGAAGGCCCAGCATCACACTTGACCATCCGAAGACAAAGAGCAGCGGCCACAGCCAGAGACCTCCCGCGCGGTGCAGGTCAAAGTGCACGCGCCCGGAGTTGGCGTTCCAGTTGACTTTCCACGCCTGGCGCCAGCGCCGCCAGAACGGGCCGGAACTGCGAGGCAATGTCAGGTAGAAGCCCACAAAGCTGTCCAGAGTCCAGAGCAGGGCGATGACGCCGACGAACATCCAGCCGGTATTGGTATTGGTCGCCAGGCTCGTGTGCAGGCTATAGACGAAGGGAAGCAGTTTCCGCCGCCAGGAGTCCGGCCGGGTCCAGTCCTCTTCCATCCCGCCCTTGCCCAGAACGGCGCCGGTCCACGGGTCAAGAATAAGCTCACCGTAGCCAAGGTCATACTTCTTGCCGGTGGCCGGATCGGCACGCCCGCCGACAATGATGTGGGCTTGATCCTCCTCTACCCAAAAGTAGGCAGCGCGCAGGTGCGGATCGGTTGCTTCGGCCCGCTCCGCCAGCACCGCCATGTCCAGTGGCGGCCGATGAGGTGGCTTGAGAACGTGAAGTTCCGGATTCAGAAAGCGGTCAATACTGCCTTGGAAGGCGAGAATCGAGCCCGTCAGGCCGACGATAATGAGAAAAGCGGCCATCAGCAACCCTGTCCAGCGATGAAGCAGGATGCTCGCTTCCCTGATTCCAAATTTCCTGGGCATGGCGTGTCTCCGGGTCGGGCCGTGGCTCAGAATTTGATTTGCAGCGCCGGCATGAGAGCAAAGGGCGCGCCCGGCATGGCCTGGTTGGGATTGACGTTGGTGAAGTAACGGCGGTTCAGAAAATTATCCACGTTGACCTGCCCACGGATGCGCACCTTTCCGATCGCACGCTCGTATCCGGCCATGAAATTGACGATGGCAAACGAGGGGATGCGGTCCGCCAGGTAGTACGGATTGAACGTATTGGGGTCCACGTCATACTCATAAGCCTGCTCGCCGGACCGCGTTTGCATGCCGCCACCGAGCTTAAGCCCGCGTAGAGTGCGGTTTCGCGGCTCCCACACGCCCCAGAGGCTTGCGAGGTTGTGGGGGACGCTGGGAAATGGCAGGCCTTGCATGCTGGGGAAGTTATTGTCGCTCGTGGTCATCGCCTGCAAACTGGAATATCCGCCAATAAGCCGCAGGGTATGCGTCACTTGCCCCGAAAGATCGAATTCAATCCCCTGGGTACGCGCGGTTCCAATGGCGATGGTGTAAATCGGGTTCTTGGGATCAGCGGTAGGAATATTGTGTTTGATGATTCGGTAGACTGCGGTGGAGGCGGAGAGGCGCCGGTCCAACCACTCTGTCTTGATGCCAAACTCAACTTGGTTTGCCGACTCGGGTGCCAGCGGGGCGCCATTGGCGGTGAAAGCAAAGAGCGCCGACGCGCCATAATTTGAGGTATACGAACTGTAAAGGCTCACATGCTCGTTCGGCTGCCACAACAATCCCGCCCGCGGCGTAGTAGGCCGATCATGGATAGAGTTGGGCGAATAGGAATAGGGACTGGCTGTGGTGATGTTCTCCAGTTCCTCGGCCCAGTTCATGCGCAGCCCGGCAAGGATAAAAATCTTCTTGGGTAGTTCTACCACGTCCTGAGCATACGCGCCGTATTCATCCCAGAGTTGGGTGGCCCAGATGTCTCCACTGGGATCCTGCGTGCCATAGGACTGGTTGTAAACCGGACTGTGTATATTGATGGCCGCTGGCGTAAGGCTCTGGTTGCCAAGCCACCCCCCGCTTTCCCTATAAAAGTCAAACCCGGCCAGGAAGGTGTTCTTGACCGGACCGAAGGAAAACTTCCCGGGGATATCACCAACCACCTGATTGCTCATATGGCGAAAGTAAGGTGAGGTGAACGCGATCCGCTGGAGGTCGCCACTGGCATCGACGTCCCCCGAGTAGTATTCATCGACGGTGGACGGACTGTTGATGCTCTCGTACTTGTACTGCAGGCGGAGCTGCCAATTTTCTCCCAGCCGGACGCTCAGCGTCGGTTTGAAGCTATATTGGCTGATGTTGGAGACGTTGGTCCCGTAATCGATGTAGTTGCTGCTGGTTGACACCGGCGCAATCCAGGTGTTGGTGGCCGCGGAGGTGGCGCTGCCATTGCTGACGAATGGAAGGCCGTTATCGATCACATTGGAGCCGGTTTCGTAGGCCGTCTGGATCGTCAGGTCGACAGTATTCGAGGGACGCCAAGTGAGCGATGGGTAGATATTGAACTGATTGGTGTGGATGAAATCGCGAAAGGAGTTCGCATCCGTACCGTCGAGAACGAAGCGGAAGAGGAGCTTATCCTTAATGAGCGGCTGGTCAAAGTCGGCAGTGGTGCGGAAGAACCGATGATTGCCAAACTGCTGCTCCACGTCGGCCAGGCGGTCAGGGTGCGGCTTCTTGGTGACTACATCCACCAACCCGCCAGGTTCAGCCTGTCCGTAGAGCACGGAGGCAGGCCCCTTCACGACCTGGATTTCCTCCACGTTTGCCATGTCCTGCGGAAAACCCGAGGCGCTGTATTGATCCAGCTTCATGCCATCCTGATAGAGCAGCGCGTTGGCATCGAAACCGCGAATGGAGAAGCTATCTGATGTACCGTAGGAATCGTTGGTGGGGGCTACGCCGCTCACGTTCACCAATGCGTCCACCAGGTTCACCGTTTGCTGGTCCGCTAGCACCTGGGCGGGAATGACTTGCACCGCCACCGGAGTTTCCATTAAGGCCATTTCCACCTTGATGCCCGCCACCGATGTGGTGGCAACGTACCCGCTGGTCGCAGAGACCGTCACCGACTCACGGACCGGACCTACGCCCAACACGATGTGAACGGGAGTGGCCACGGATGCGGAAGACACCACGACATTCCGGCTCGTGGTTTCAAAGTTCTCTCTCTCCACCCTCAGAACATACGATCCAGGTGCGACCCCGGGGATTGAAAATCGGCCGGAAGAATCCGAAATGGCTGAGGCAATAGGCTTATCTGCGCCATTTCGCAAAGTGATTCTTGCCCCCACAATCGCCCCACCGCTGGCATCTTCGACGCTTCCACTCACGGTGGCGGAATCATTGGTATCCTGCGCGTTGGTTCTCGATAGCAAAGGGCCGAGCAAGAGGATTGCAGAGAGGAGTCCGGCTGCACACCTTTGTCCATGAGTCATGCTCTCACTCCGGAATACACAGATTTACGCGGTAAATTGCACGGCTTGTTCTTGCCTTCCATCGGTGAGCCGCATCAGGACGCGGTCAGCCCCTTCAGTTGGCATTGGCTTCGTCAAACTTACCTGCTCGCTACTCACCCCTTGCGGGAGAGCATGCGTACCAATGGCGCCCTCTCACCCTGGTCGCCCCAGTCGGGAAAATCGAGCACCTCTTCGTAACGGACGATGCGTAGCGATGGGACAAACGTTTCCAGGAGGGCATTCACGGGGTAGCCGAGTTGCCCACCGGACAGTGAGACACGCCCGACGTCGCGGCGGTAATGCTCAACCACCAGCAGGCCGCCGGAAGCGAGTCCCTGGGTGAGGGCAGCAGCTTGGAACAGAATCAATCGCCCCATGTAGACACCCACAATCAAGTCCCATTTCGCCTTGCCAACATCAAATGCGGCAATGTCAGCCACCACGCAATTGATCTTCAGCCCCAGCCGGGTAGCTTCTTGGTGAGCGAGGTCGATGGCCTTGTCGGAAATGTCGACGCCAGTAACGTCCCAACCCAGCCGTGCAAGGAAAAGCGAATTCCTCCCCTGACCCATACCCACGTCAAGAGCCCGGCCCGGTTTGCGGCCCTGTACGATCTCTGCCACGAACCGATTGGGGTATGGGGCAAGCCTCGCGGTGTCATAGGTGTAAACTCGATTCCACACCGCACGCTCGTCATCAGGGGGTGAGGACTTTTGCGAAGCTGCGACTGCCGCGGCGGGAAGCAGGGCAAGAGATTGTAATAATGCCCTCCGACGCAATCGGTTCGAGTTCTGCATATCAAGTCCCCCGCAAATCCTTAGGCTTTATTGAGACGCTCCCAAATACCGCCGGCGGGAGTTAAAACCGGCGGCGAAATAAGAGCCAAATACCAGCACAGCAGCCAGTGCCTGCGCCACAAGCGACTCTGCCGTTGGAACAAGCGAGAACCAAAAGTCCATCCACGATGGGATCAAACGAGCCAGCCAGGGAATTCTCGTTGTCGGTAGCCAACCTGCCAACTGCATCTCCTGTGCCTCTTCGCCGACCATGACCAGTAATACCAAGGCAAGCAGCAGTCCCGTTGCAATCAGCATGCGGCGGTAGGGCAGGCGCCGGTGCGCGACAAAGGTGAGTACCGCCACTAATCCCGAAGCCAGCATCCCCAGCATGACGCCGTCAACGACCACGGCATTGCCGAGCCTTAGCCGATAGCTTTGAAGGAAAAGAACAACTTCAAAGCCTTCCCGGTAGAAAGAAGTGAATCCCAACGATGCCATTCCCAGGACGAATTTCCACCTGCCATCTCCGCTCCCCGCAGTGCGAAGCAACTTCTGCTTCTTTTGTTGGTGAAGCGAAATCCACCCTGTCCAATAGAGCTTGTGGAGGAACCAATTCATTACGACCAGAAGGACAATAATGGCCAGCAAGCCCGTGCCTGCCTGTAGCGCCAGCGCCGAACTGTACCTGCCAATGTCGTCAAGAAGATGCGCGGCCACTCCCCAAGTAACCAACGTCGCCGCGAACCCCGTCCCGACACCGATGGCGATGGCAGGCCGGTAAGCCCCGTGCGCACCTCTGAGGCCCGCCGTAATAGCCGCCAGCACCAAGACACATTCCAAGCCCTCGCGCAGAACCAGGATGGCAATCTCAATCTTCGCCGGCCTCTGATTCCATCCAGATTGTCCATCTGGCGCGCTGCCGTGGCGGCCAAGGTCTTCGCGCAGCAACACGCCGAGCGGAATGACCATGACAATGAGAGCGACCAGCCAAAAGCTGCGACGACGACGGAACGGGCGGGCAATTCGACTTCCTGCAACGGGTTCGGGGAGGAATGTGGATTTCACTAGAAGTGGTTCGATGAGTGATTCTCTGGAGCTCCTGTCGAGAACGCATTGCTTATTCCTCAAGCCATGTCCCTCAATTCCCGGTCAATGAC
>Ga0326727_10006487_pt1 | contig 32047 bp, 26 predicted proteins | sample MB2enrmetagenome_FD_207643 | JGI IMG/M metagenome (GOLD analysis project Ga0326727, IMG submission 207643) | Lab enriched peat soil microbial communities from McLean, Ithaca, NY, United States - MB29MY | ecosystem: Environmental > Terrestrial > Soil > Wetlands > Peat | place: USA: New York...
AAAGGTGCTTTCCGTCGCCGTCTACAACCACTACAAGAGAATCGAATCGAAGACGACTTTCGACGACGTGGAAATTCAGAAGAGCAATATTCTCCTCGTTGGACCGACGGGCTCAGGAAAAACACTGCTTGCCCAGACCCTGGCAAAGATACTGCACGTGCCTTTTACCATCGCGGACGCGACGACGTTGACAGAGGCCGGCTATGTGGGTGAGGATGTGGAGAACATCATTCTCAATTTGCTTCAGTCTGCCGACTATAATATTGAAAGGGCGGAAAAAGGCATCGTCTACATCGACGAGATCGACAAGATCTCGAAAAAAACCGACAGCCCTTCGATTACACGTGACGTATCGGGTGAAGGGGTGCAGCAGGCGCTCCTGAAAATTATTGAAGGGACGGTTGCCAACGTCCCGCCGAAGGGCGGCAGAAAGCATCCGCAGCAGGACTACATCAAGGTTGATACGACAAACATTCTCTTTATCTGCGGTGGAGCGTTCCACGGGCTTGAGTCGATTATCGCGAACCGGATCGGCAGAAAGGGTATCGGCTTCGGCGTGGACGTCGAAGGTGGAAGGGATAAGATGTACGGTGAGCTTATCAAGGAAGTTCAGCCTGAAGACCTGCTGAAATATGGGTTGATCCCCGAGTTCATCGGCAGGCTGCCCATCACGGCCACGCTTGACGAGCTTGCCGAAGACGTGCTGGTCGAGATATTGAAGAAGCCGAGGAACGCCATCGTCAAACAGTACAAGAAGCTCTTTGAGCTTGAGAACGTGAAGCTTACCTTCACGGAAGGAGCAATCCGCGGCATAGCCAGAGAAGCGATGAAAAAGAAGACCGGGGCGAGGGGATTGCGGTCGATCATGGAAAAGGTCATGCTCGACGTGATGTATGAGCTGCCATCGATTGCCAATGTGAAGGAATGTGTGGTAAGCGAAGAGGTCATTGCCAATCATGAGAAGCCGATCCTTATTTATGAAGAAGAAGCTGAGATCGCCTAAAGGCGTTTTTGACTTTTGCCCGGCAACTTGGTATAACTAGTGGATACGGGCGGGTAGCTCAGCGGGAGAGCATCGGCCTTACAAGCCGGGGGTCACAGGTTCGAACCCTGTTCCGCCTACCATAGAGGAAAGTGAAGGCGCCTTGGCTGCCACGGGCTGCGCGAGGGGCGCATGGGAGTTGAAAAGATAGAGCGGGGACGTAGTTAAGTTGGTTATAACGCCGGCCTGTCACGCCGGAGGCCGCGAGTTCAAGTCTCGTCGTCCCCGCCATTCTTAGGTCAATAATTTCAGAGGGAGTAGGATTTGCGGCCGGGCTGCGGCCGCAAATCCTACTCCCTCTGTTTTTGTGTTCCCGGACTCTCTCCGGGATTTGAGTGAAAACCCACTTTCATCTCGCTGCCGGGCCTACAGCATTCTTGCAAAGATTTCCGGCCCGTAGTATAATTAGTAAATCATACCCTTTATCGGATACCTTTATCGGAACAAACCTGTATTCTTTTTTATGCACGAAGCGGAAAAGCCCTCTAAGTAAAGAGAAATGCCGGGCATAACCGAAGGGGAATAAGGGAAAGCTCACGCTTGACAAACACCCAAAATGTGCTATATTTAAAGAAAGTTTGCGGTTAAATATGCAGCGGGAATGCCCTTGACTTGCGAGAAAGGGCATTTTTTTGCACCTGGAGAAAAGTCGATGAGCATAAAGAACTTTGATCAAATTAAGACGTTAATCGACATCGGCATGGAAAAAGGTTACCTGACGCCCGATGAGATAAACGATTTTCTGCCTCAAAACATATTCTCGCCGGAGGACATTGAAGATATATTCGATTTCTTGTCCGAGTCCAATATAGATGTGGTGGAGACTATCAAGGAAAAAATCGAGACGGCAGAGGAAGAGCAGCGGGAGTGGGAGGAGCCTGAACGCTTCCCGACCGAAAAGACCGACAACATTATCTGGGCTTACTTAAAAGATATCGGGAGAATTTCACTTCTCTCTTCTGATGAAGAGTATGACATAGCCAAGAGGATCGAAGAGGGAGAGCGAAAGATCAGAAGCCTTCTCTTCGAAATGTCTCAGGCAATTGCCGAGCTGCAGGAGCTGGCGGCTCAAATAAGGAAGGACGCAGTCAACATAATCGATGTGGTAAAGAATATCGACGAGATGAGCTACACGAAGAAAGACGAAGAGCAATACAAGAAAAAGACGATCACCCTTGCCAACAGCCTGAAAAACCTTTTCGAGAAAAAAGAGGAGGTGAAAAGCCAGGCGGCTGGAGCCGATGAGTTCACGAGAAAACAAATCGAGAAGAAGCTCCTGAACATAGAGAACAAAACAGAAGAAGTGCTGGCGAACCTCAGCCTGCAGAAGAAAGTCCTGGAAGAGATTACGCGAAAGGTGGAAAAACGGCTAAAGTTCCTGGATGAAAAGGAGGCCCGGGCCGTCGAGGCAAACCTTCACGAGATGGAACTGGTCGAAAGAGAGCTGAAGGTCGTAAAGAACCGGCTGATCAAGGCCAATCTGAGACTCGTCATCAATATCGCCAAGAAGTACCTGAATAGAGGACTTTCCTTCCTTGACCTTATACAGGAAGGAAACATGGGTCTCATGAAGGCGGCGGAAAAATATGATTATCAGAAAGGGTATAAATTCTCCACGTATTCGACCTGGTGGATCAGACAAGCGATCACGAGGGCCATTGCGGACTATGCGAGGACGATCAGGGTGCCGGTACACGTCCTCGAAACGATGAACAAGATAACGAAAGTGACCATTTCCCTTTTTCAGGAGCTGGGGAGGGAGCCTACCCTCGAAGAGATATCGGTTAAGGCGGCTTTGCCTCTCGAAAAGGTAAGGAAGATCATGAAGGTCTCGAACGAGCCCATATCGATAGAAACTCCCATCGGCGACGACGATTCAAAGCTTGGCGATTTCATCGCCGATCCCAAATCACCTTCCCCCTTTGAAGAGCTGGTAAACATTTCGTGCAAAGAGGAGATAGACAAGGTGCTCTCCACTTTGACGCCGAGAGAAGAGAAGGTAATACGCATGAGACTCGGTATAGGCGAAAAAACGGATTATACCCTTGAGGAGGTAGGCGACGTCTTCGGTCTCACCAGAGAGAGGATACGGCAGATTGAGGCAAAAGCACTGCGAAAGCTCAAGCACCCTTCCAGGCGAAAAAGGCTCGAGAGTTTTCTCGAATAATTGACCGACAGGAAAAGGATCTTCTCAGGGGCTTCCATCAGACCGACGTGGGATACCGCGCACTCACCGCCCGTGGCAGGGCGTTTAGCGCAATTGCCGATTTGTCGTCACCCCCACGCGCCTTATCTCTCTCCGTTCACTCCGTGAGGTAGTTCTGAAGGGTTCGATAGCTGTGGAAATCGGTATCGACCAATGATGCTCCGATGTTTATCTGGCCGTTGGGACGGATATACCGGGGTGCGCACTGCATGGTGAGCGGCTTTTCACTTTCAGGCAGGGTGAATACGACGGATATCTTGGAATCCTCGCGCATTTCTTGTTGAAAGCTGTTGGGGACCGAGATATGGAGACCTCCGAGTGAGATGTCGTTTACCATCCCGGCGTGCACGACCCCGTCAAGGTCAGTCACGAGCGCGGGAGCGGACACCTTTTTCCGTGGGTAGCGCCGCTTTTCTTCGTCTACCCCTTTCGGCTCTCTCCGCTCTACATAATCGTACAAGATATTCTCTATGACAGAAGAAAGCGACCTCCTGTCCGTTCCCGAGACTTTTTCCAACGCCTTGCGTAAATCGTCGCTTGTTCGGAAGCATATTACCGTATCCCGCATGGCCTCACCCCTTTGCTGATGGAATGAACTTTTACTCCTTATACCATAAGGCAAAAATAAATACCACAATATTGTATTACTTTGTTCGGAAAAACAAAACGACTGAGGATATTTTTTTTCTGCTCACCCTCCTTTGGCTTTCTCATCCGCGACACGGGCTCCTTGACTTTGGGCAGAACCGCACTACATTATGAGAAATGATCGTCGGTACGCATCACCATCCCCGGAGGCGGCAACTATGGAAGGAGAGCACGAACATACCCATCTTCACGGCCACGAGCATACACATGTGCACCGCCATGAACATACGCACGGCGATATAGCGCATTCGCACGAGCATACGCATGTCCACTCTCACGAACATATTCACGAGCACAAGCATGCTCACAAGCACGACGGTCAGGGGGAAGTGCACGCCCATGCCCATACCGGCGAGCACGGTCCTCACGACCATGACCATCCTGCTCATCAGAGAGAGATGCACGACCATGTCCACCAACAGCAGATCTGAAACGGGTGGAATGCGCTGATTGCGGTAAGGAAACCGAACGGCCGGATGCGAGCTATCTTCAGGTCATGAAGTAGTCTTTCACGTCCGCGCACAACTGCTCGGGCATGACGACGCTTACCGGTTCTGCGAGAAGCATCTGGTGGAAACTCATATCAGCGGCGAAGTCTCTCATGTTGAGGAAGGTCCGCGGGGCTATTCTAAAATGGCATGAGAAGGAGTTCTGGCCTGCCGGGCCGAAGAACAGCGAGGCATTGAAGCTGTAAATGCCGTTGTCCCTGTAGTAGGCAAACACCCTCTGCAAGCCATCGCTCAGCTCGGCAACCTGTTCAGCGCCGAAGTCGTCGACCGTAAAGAGTTCAGGGTACACACACACGATTTCGCCGAGCACGCCGAGAGACACAAAAGACGACAGCCAGTGGGAACTGCCAATGGAGCCGATGTATCTGAGCGCTCTCTCTTTCTCTTCAGCGACATACTCTTGCCAATAGTTCGCCCCATAGGCTTCGTGGAACCTTTTTGACGAGGAAAGCTCATCCATGTACTGATTGCCGGGATACTGGGTCGCGGAGCACTGCTGGTGGGGGTGGACAAGCCCTCCCCCCGAGGGAGGCATGTAATTCCACGTTATCAGGTGATAAGGGAGGGAGGGGTCCAAAGACCATATCTTCCTGAGGAATCCGACGCCGACAGAATACGCGTCCGAGACCCTTTTAGCGGTCAGCCTCTCAAGGGGCACCACATGATCGTTCGCCATGATAATCACCCCACTGTGCACATCATAGGGGAAAAGGTTTGGCACGAGCGTCGCTTCTCCCCTGATCATCCTTCCCTCCGGGAGCACTCCGGCCACGAATTTCGGGGTCGTTTTGTCGCGCACGTCCGGGCAAAAGGGACAGAAACCTTTGACCTCACTTTTCTCATAATCGGAAAGGGGGAGCTTCTGTGGCTTAATCACCCCGAAATGGGAGAAATGGCCTGATCTGCCGGTGAGCGGGTCCAGGCGTACCTCGAAATAGTGTGTTGTTTCTTGAAAACCATTCCGGGGATCAAGAAAAGTGGATTCCCCCTTCGCTATCTCAAATCTTATACGGGCCATAGTTCAACCCCCCATGAAACGGATTTTCCTCACCCTTGAGGGAGCGGTCGCTTAGTGTACCACAACTCATGGGAAAGGGAACGGTCATCCTCACGAGGGCAGGGCACACGCATGTGAAAACTGTCTGCCCGCGTCCCCGCCAGGAAGCCACAGGTAAAAACGGATCAGGGGCGCTCCGACGCCCCCTTCTTCAGCAGCAGGGAACAGAGTGCCCCTACGAGGGCGATGGCCGCGCAGAGCATGAAGGCATACGTGAAAGTTCCCGTCGCGTCCTTAATGCTGCCCCCTACAAAAGGGCCAAATATCTGGGCTATGGCGAAAATCAGCGTGATCACGCCCAGAGCCGCCGGTGCAAGCTGCCCACCGACTGCGTCGCCGGCAGCAGCCGCCATAAGCACGGGCACTGAAAAGGCTATGCCGAACATAGTGGCCGAAAGGTAAGAAACCACAGGCCCCCTGAAAAAACCAGGCAAAGCATAGGAGAAGGCGAGGACGAGGTAAATGGAGACGCAGGCGTACCTCCTGCCGATAACATCGGAGACGGCTCCCCACAGGAGACCTCCGAAAATGGCAACGATGCCGATAATTGCAAATATTCTGCCCGCCTCGGCAGGGTTCATCCCTATTTCTTTCGTCAGGTAGGCCACGAAGAAGGTCAGATAGATCATATAGGAAAACCCGAACATGAAATAGACGCAGCCAAGCTTCCAGACTTCACTCTCACCCATGACGCGCCGAAAGGCGGCAAAAAGGGTTATGACCTGAGGAGGGCTCTGTTCGCCGCCGCCTTCACCATACATCCTGAGTCCTTTTTCATGCGGGTTATTTCTCAGGAGCCCGTAGCACACAAATGAACAGATGAAGACGCCTGCACCCATCAGATACCATGCATAGCGCCAGCCCTCGGGACCAAAATAGTTTATGCAATACGGCAACAGAAGTCCGCTTAAGACGAGACCCATGCATACCCCGATGTTCACGATCCCCATGGCCAGGCCACGCTTCCGGGCCACGAACCAGGCAGCGGGCAGACTCATCATCGGTACGAAGCATCCCCCATTCCCCGCGCCCGTTATCAGTCTCGTGACGAAGGCGAAGGAGAAGGAATTGGAGAAGCCGGTGAGAAATAGACTGAGGCCCGTAACGAGGAGTGATACCGAAACGACTTTTCGCGGACCGAAACGGGCCGCCAGAAAACCTCCGAAGGTGGTAAAGAGCAGATAACCTATGAAGTTCCCCGTTGCGATCAGGCCGACCTGAGTATAGGTAAGGGAGAGGTGATCCTTCATGAACGGCAGTATTACGGAATAGGACATCCTCCCAAAACCATGGGCAAAGAGAACAACGAGCGCAGCAGTGAACGTGATGACCCAGGCGTAGTGCATTCGCGTAACCAACCGTAGTTTTTCACGTGACAGAACAGTTGTCAATAAGAAGAAGGTTATGCCTTGCTCTCCCCCATGACAGTATAGCGTTTGGTAAAACCGTACCTTGTGTAGAAGCTCAGAACCTGCTCGTTGCCTTCCGCCACATAGATGACTATTTCAGTGCAGTCTTGCATGTGAAGCCACTCCATAGCTCGCATCATCAGCTCACGACCGATTCCCTGTCCGCGGTGGCTTGCTTTTACATAGATGGAGTCGATCTCGCCTCTGTTCCTGTCGGCCGTAACGATACAATAGCAGACATGCAAGCCCGCATCTGAACCGGCAAAGAGGGACAACTTTTCCTTACACACTAACTGTTTAAGCCGATCTTGAAAGGTAAGTGAGTCAAAGTGCTGTTTAAAGTTCGACGACAGTCGGCGGTGATGGGAATTCAATTCTTTCCACAAATCCTCTATCTCCGGTAGCCGACTTCTGTCTAGCTCGATAATGTCCATCTCTTACTCATGGGCATAACACAAAGTTCACCGGCAGCCCGATTCCGGGGCGAGATCAGGGTGCTTATCGCCGATCGCAGACGACGCTTTCGGTGGGGGTATATGCCGGTGTTCAGTCCACCTCTCTCTTGCCGCTAACCTCTAGTCTTTTCAGACTTTCGCCGTTCCTCAGCCCTCAATTCGCGCCTGAGCAGCTTCCCTACCTTCGACTTCGGAAGCATGTCTCTGAACTCCACGTACTGAGGTATCTTGTAGGGAGCCAGCCTCTCCCGGCAGAAAGCGCTGAGATCCTGCGAACCGACGCCCCGTGCATCCTCCTTCAAGACCACAATCGCCTTGATACGTTCACCCACTTTGGGATCGGGCACGCCGACCACACAGGCTCCTATAACTGCAGGATGGTCCTGCAACACGGCCTCGATCTCCGAGGCGGAGACTCTGTATCCCTTGTGTTTAATTATATCGGCCGTCCTGTCCACATAGTAGAGCTCCCCATCGTCATCCATCTTGACGTAGTCACCTACCCGGTACCACATGACGCCATCTATCTCTACGAAAGAGCGCGCGGTTTCTTCGCGGTTGTTATGATAGGGACGTAAGAATGACGAAGATACGATCAGCTCTCCTACCTCACCCCTGAGGACCTCCTCGAGTGTATCGCTGTTCACGGCCTTGACCTTCCTCGAAGGGAAAGGCTTGCCAAGGCTGGTAGCTGTTATCTCCTTCGATGTCGTGCCAAACGTGAGGTGGCCGGTCTCCGTGGAGCCGTACACCTGTCGAATCGGGAATTTGGTGAACTTTCGAAATCGAGTAAACACCTCCGCCGGGAGCACGTCTCCTCCGCTCCAGCAATGTCGTAGAGAAGATAGATCGTATGTATCCAGCCGATCGCACTCAAGGATCATGCGGTAGAGCGTAGGGACGCCGAGGAGCAGGGTAGCCTTATAGCTTTGGATTGCTTCGAGGATGGCATCTACCAGCGGCAGCGGCATGATAACGGTGGGATTCCCTATGGAGAGAGCAATCCCCATAAGCGTCCCCTTACCCATAATGTGAAACAGAGGGTTGACGAGAATCAGCACTTCCTTTCCTTCAGAAATGTACGGTTCGATGGCATCGTAGAGATCAAGAATGTAGGAAACCATGCCGCTATGGGTCCCGGGCACACCCTTCGGTACGCCCGTCGTTCCACCTGTATAAAGTATATAAGCCAGGTGTTCTCTCGGATTGATATCGACCCGCGGGGGAGTGGCCGGATATCTGCGGACGAGGTCCTTGAAGAAGAAAACTTGTTCACCCTTCAGCACCACGCCGTGAGGAACCCTGTCAAATAGCCTCCCCACCATTCTTCGAGCCCATGGGAGAAGCTCAATGAGATTGGTGATGATCGCCCTCTTGAGCGGTGTATCAGGAAAGACTTCTTTCACATATCCGTAGTTGGTATCCTGGCATATAATGGTCTCTGCTCCGGAGTCGTTAAGCATGTATTTCATCTCATAAGGTGTATAGATCGGAGAAATGGGGACCGGGATGGCGCCGATCTTTTGGGCTCCCAGGTAGGCGGCGAGCCACTGAGGACAGTTTGGCAGATAGATGGCGACCTTGTCGTTGTCTTTGATACCCAAATCGCTCAACGCTGTCGCAAACCGGTAGATCATATCTCTCAGCTCAGCATAGGAGAATTTCTTGCCGAGGAAGATAATGGCTGTGTTATCCGGAAAATGCTCGGCGATCCGCTCGAATCCGCTTATGACCTGCTCGTCTAGTGACTGATACCCCTTCATATTGGCTCCTCGGCCTCGTACAGTCCGCCAAAGTAGGCATTCATTACGTCGGGGCTGTTTCTAAATTCATCAGGGGTGCCGGCAAACACGGCACCGCCGTTTTCCAGGACGTAGCAGTAGTCGACAATAGGCACAATCGGCCGCGCATACTGCTCCGTTACCAGCACGGTGAGGCCGAGGTCTCTGTTTATTTCCTTGATAGCCTGAGCCAGCCGTACCTCTACTGACGGGGCGAGGCCAAGGAGGGGCTCGTCCAAAAGGAGTAATGTCGGCTGAGCCATAAGGGCACGGCCGATGGCGAGCATCTGTTGTTCCCCGCCGCTCAGGAATCCGCCCTGGCGCCTCTTGAGCAGCTTCAGCTCGGGGAAAAGCGTGAATACGTAATCCAATGTAATTCGCTCCTGTTTGCGCGTTGCAAGATAACCTCCGATCTTCAAGTTTTCCAGGACACTGCTCTCGGCAAAAATGAGCCGTCTTTCAGGGCAGAGTATAATGCCTTTTTTTGCCTTCTCACTCGGCTTGAGAGAGAGAATATCGTCTCCGGCAAAGGTCATCTCGCCGTACCAAATAATCCTCTCGCCCCCTTTCATCTGTTCTTTCTTTTTCATGTCGGTGATAATTCCTGAGATGGTCCACATCAGCGTTGATTTCCCTGCGCTGTTCGAGCCAAAAACCCCCGTTATCTTACCTTTGTGGCATTCAAGACTGACATTGTTGACAGCGATTGCATTTTCGTAAAAAACAAGCAGGTCCTTAATCCATAGCAGAGCCGTTGCTTTGGGTGTCACAACTTGACCTCCTCCCCGAGGTACGCTCTTCTCACCTCCGGATCCTTCATAACCTCGGCCGGTGAGCCTTCAGCAAGTTTCTCCCCGAAGTTCATGACCAGTATCCTGTTAGCTACCCGGAAGAGCTCTCTCAGCCTGTGCTCGACCATGATAAGGGTGATACCATCCGCCTGCAGCCTTTCTACGAGAGGAAGCAGGCTTGCAATCTCGGCCATGCTCAGCCCCGAGAAGACTTCATCGCAGCAGATTGCCACGGGCTTCATTGCGAGACATCGGGCAAGCTCCAGCCGCTTAAGGTATCCAAGCGGAAGGCTGCCGGCAAGCTTGTATGGTACATAGGCGTCTCGCTCAAAGCCCACGTCCTCCAACACGTCAATTGCGACGGCATCTCTGTCGCCTAGTCTCCCTCTTGCGCTGTGTTTAACACGGGGTGAAAAGAGCGGGGGAATCAGATTCCTGAAAGCGGGCATCGATACGTAAGGTCTGACTATCTGGAAGGTCCGGACCAGCCCCAGGTTGCTGATTTTATGGGCCGGCACCTTCGTAATCTCCTTATTATTGAAAACGACATTGCCGTGGTCCTTGGGAACGAAACCGGTGATAAGATTGAGGAGAGTCGTTTTGCCTGAGCCGTTCGGCCCTATGACCCCTAGGATCTCACCCTTACGGAGGTCGAAGCTCACGTTGCTCACGGCCCTCACCCCTCCGAACGACTTGATCAAATTTCGGACCTGGAGCAACGCCTCTTCCACGGTCAGACCCTCACCCAATGTTCAAACTGCTCATACTTCCGTCTCGCCCAATTTAGCAAGCCTTCGCTCCAGAAGAGGATAAAGACGACCATGATGAGCGAATAGATAACGACGCGCAGCGCACCAAAGGCACGAAGCATTTCCGAAATGGGAACTAAGATCATGCATCCGATAAGGGGGCCGGCCAATGTGCCGGGGCCGCCCACTACGGTAGCCACCAGCGGAAAGACTGAAAAATCCAACGAAAATAAAGACGTGCCGACCCAACCATAAAGGTGAGCCAGGTAAGCACCTCCAAAGCACCCCATCATTGCGGCAAGGAATACCGCTATGGATTTATAATAGATCACACTCAACCCTGATGCCCTGATCGCCTGATCATTATCTTTTACTCCCCGAAACACAACCCCGATATCCTCGTTCACAAGCCTGCGAAGTCCGAAGAGAGAGAGGAGGACGATTGCGAGGATCGAGTATTGATTGAGCCACGTGTTGGAGAGCACGTCCAGGCCGGGAATACCGTCCGTACCACCTAGGATGTTGGCGGCGACTATAATTCGCTCGACCATGATTGGGTAAACAAAGGTGATAATGGCGAAGTAGACACCTCTCAGGGGCAGGGTGGGCAAGAGAATCAGGGTGCAGATAAAGGCGCCGCCTATGGTTGCAATACAGATCGCGAGCATGGGCGGGAAGGCAAAATAATGGTTGAGGCATCCCGAGATATAAGCGCCGACCCCTATGAAAAGCGAACCGCCAAGGCTCACCAGGCCCACAAAATGTGCCAGGAAGTCAAACCCGATGGCGAGAAGAGCATAGACCCCCATGATGCAGATCACCCTCTGCCAGTATAGGCCCGGCACAACGAGAGGAGCGATGGCCAGTGCGATAAACAAACCGGCCCTCGGCGCCAGCAAGAAAAACATTTCTTTCCAGGAAGAAACCGCATAGACTGTGTCGGAGCGAACTTTGATTCCGCGGTCCAGCCGCTCTTTACGCCGAGTTACCTCTGTTGTCATTCACACCCTCTCCTCCAGCTCTTTTTGTCGACCAAAAAGACCGGACGGTTTAAAGATCAGAATCAGAATCACTGCGGCCAGGGCGACGACCATGGCAAGGTGTGGAGCTATAAGATAGACAACTATTGTTTGGGCAAAACCGATGATAAAGGCTGCAAGTATAGTTCCCGTCCAGCTACCCAATCCTCCACAGATACAGACGGTTATGGCGAAAACGAGCACATCGTACCCGGTGGCGACGTTAATGTTGCCCATGGGGATTATGGTGATTCCTGCCACAGCGGCCAGCGCCGACCCTAGCGAGAGGGCAAGCGTCGCCGCCCGGTCTGAATCGATACCCAGCATCAGGGCGGCACGCTCGTTCTGGGCAATACCCCTCAACCCCAGCCCCATCTTAGTGTAGTGGGTGAAAATCCAGAGAACCAGAACAATTGCGGCTGCGACGATCACGGCGGCGATGCGCTGGAAATCGATGGGTACCCCGGCCAGAGTTACCGTCTTGATATAGAATGCCGGAAGCACATAGGTGGCACCGCGAAGACCCAGCCACCGTAAGAACTCGAGCACTGCCAAACTGATGGCGAAAGTAACAATGATCTCGGAAACCGGCATCCCTCTTACGCGTATCACCGCCACCCGGTATACCACCCAACCGATAAACGTGACGATGGCTATGGACAGGAGAACCGAGGACAGGTAACCGAGACTGAGGCGGTTGAGGAAAACCCATGCGAGGTAACCGGTGAGGACATACAGCGCGCCATGCATGAAGTTCGGAACGCGGCTTACGCTGTATGCCAGTGCGAAACCCACCGCCATGAGAATCAAGAGCATGCTGTTTGTCAGGCCGTAGATCAGGATCTCCATGTGGTTCCCATGTCACACGCTTTGCGGTCCCGTATGCACTTCACGCACCGCTTCTGTCATTACTTCTTAATCTTCCAGTAGTCCATCATCCACGGTGGGAACTTCAGCTCGCCCATCGCGGTCTTGGGAGGATACACGACCACTCTTTTCCCGTCCTGCCACTGGAAAATAGTGCCTACCGCCCCCTGTTCAGGATCAAGGCTTGGAACGATCTGATGGGACTTCGGATTGAACTTTATCCTGCCGTACACTCCCATCATACTTGTCTTTTCCAGCGCCTCTACCAACCGGTCGGGGTCTAAGGACCCAGTGCGCTCAATGGCATCCTTGAGGATGTAAGGGGCCATATATCCGCTCGCTGTTCCGTAGCCCTCAGGCTCGTTCCCGTACTTCTTTTGGTAGGCCTTGTAAAACTTCATGGTCCATGGTGTGGCATTCGAGGGCGCGTTTCCTGCGTTTACGAGATTGACCACCGTATATGCCGCCCTGCCTTTGGTCACTTCCCAAAACTTGGGCTCCATCGCGGGACCCATGTAGTCCCCGAAAGGCAAGGCCGGAACCTTCAGGTCATTCCACTGGTTAACAAGGATACTCAGTTCCGGCATGTCTCCCATGATAAAGAGAATCTGCGCCTTGGTATCTTTTGCTTTAAGCAACGCCGCAGAGAAGTCGGTCGACCCTGAAGGATAACGTTGGTTTCCAAGGATCTCCCATCCCTTGGCCTTCAGCTTTTCTGAGACTATGTCCGCCCCGGCCCTGGCAAAAGCCACGTCCTGTACAATGATAAACATCCGGTTGAGCCCATACTTGGCGTTAATGCCGCTCAGCATATCGACGGCTTCCTGTACCATATAGCCCGATTCTCCGGTGATCCTGAACGCGTACTTGTACTTGTCGTAGTTTTCCGCAATCGTGCTGCTGAACTTCGGGCTCAGACCGCCGCAGGTGGAAAGGTACACCTTCTTGTACCTGGATATGAGGCTGAGAGCCGCTAGGGCTGCTTCCGAGCGGCTGGGACCGATAATAAAATCGGCCCCTTTGTCCAGTATCACCTTTTCAACGACCAGCAATGCGTCGCTCACGGGCACGCCTGCATCGCAGTCGCGCGTGTCCATGATCTCCAGCTTGAATGGCCTCTTCTCGCTTCCAACCTTCACACCGCCTGCCGCGTTTATCTCTTCGGTAGCCAGCTTCAAACCACGGACCGTCGCAAATCCATCGAGAATCTCTGTGTCGGTCGCCACACCTATGATGATTGGCTTTGCCTGGAGCCCTTGACCACACAGTACCGCGAAAATGGTCGCAATCGCTATTACAAATAGTCTTCGCATCTTTACCCCCCCTTTTGAGCGCTATCGGACAATCAATAGCCTGCCCGCTTTCCGTCCATTCTCACAGGATACCAAATTGCTTGTCAAGCACTTTCTTACGAACAACATTGTTCTTCTCACATGTGACGCCTGCCCAGACTCGCAAAGCCAACTGAAGTTTGTTGCCCCTTATAGAAAGCATCCGCAAAGAGAGCTGCACCCAGAGCTGCTGTTAATGCAGGATCCCATTCAGATTTAGGAGCCAATCTGTTTACTTTCAGGATATTTTCCACCCAATTTGTTATTCCTGGGTTCTTGGCCAGTCCTCCAATGATGACGAAATCCTTTTTCATACCCGATCTGGCTACTAACGTGCTGATTCTCCTGGCCATAGCATAGTGGTAAGCTGCTATTACTCGTTCTGGCGCTTCTTTGCTTCGAATTAAATCGAGGGCTTCGGATTGAGCATACACCGCGCAAAAGTCACTTAACTTTGGAAACTGCTCAGACTGAAGGGCGATGTCTCCAATCTCAGCGACATCTTTCTTAACCAGATCAGCAAATGCTTCCATCGAGCGTCCGATACCCGCAGCACATTTGTCGTTCCAAAGGAACGCGGTTGCTCTGCCCTTTTCGGTGCAGTGAATTACTTTGCAACTTTGACCTCCGGCATCGAGCACCGTACGCACGGATGGGCCCCAGATGTGTACCGCCCCTGCGGCGCCGCACGCAATTTCAGATATAGTTTCACGTGCAAACGGCACCTGCGTCCTCCCACAACCGGTCCCCACTATGTACTGGATATTTTCTAGCTCTAATTGGGTTTTAGCTAAAACCGCGTTTATAGCCTTGAAGGCGGATTCTTTGGGCGTCCCGGTTGTAACGTGAGAAACTGCATATGGTTGTCCGTCCAGCAGTATCACCGCTTTGGAGCTCACTGCTCCAATATCTACTCCGGCTGCTATCACCTTAGCCCTTGTCCAATCCAGCTGTGCGTTCATAGAAGCGTATTCACGTGCGCTCATTTTCCACCTTCATAACTAATTACAGCACCTATTGCACCTGCATATTCCGGAAGGCTCGATACGCTTACGTCTTGTTTTAGTAAGCCCGGAAGGTGCTTAATAAGCGCTTTAGATTTGGCTAATCCTCCAGTCACTACGATCTCTTGCGCGAGGGACAAGGTTGTGCACATAGCAGCAACGCGCTCAACCATGAATCTCACGATAGCATCTGCGACATCTGCGATGTTCACGCCCTGGCACATCAGGTCAATAGCTTCTGATTCAGCGGACACGGCGCAAAGAATAGCAACAGATACCTTCCTGGTGGATTGAAGTGCTAATTCGGACAGTTCGTGCTCACTCACTCCTAGAGCTTTGGCCATGGTCGTGTAAAAGATGCCCAGGCCATCGGCACATTTATCATTTTGAATAACGTCGAGGAGATCCCCGTTTTGGTCGTAACGGACAGCTTTATGTATATTCCCACCGATGTCGATTACTGTTCTGGAATTCTTATTAAGGAATAAAGCCCCTTTAGCATCCGCTGCATAATCGGGTAAAGTGCTATTTACGTTCAGCGGCGGTACGTTAATCATGTCTCTAAAGATTCCGGTAGCGACGATTCCGGCCAGTTCACCGCGTGAGACTCCAGCGTTGTCCAAAGCCTGGTTGAGTGCTGCTTCAGCCGCACCGACTACATCAAATCCTGTGGGTACTGTGGAATGACCAAGGATCTCTTGCCCCCTCATTATCACAGCCTTCGTATTCACATGGCCTGCGTCGAGTCCGGCGAGATGTTTTCCGTTATTCAAGGTGCACCCCCTTTATTATTTCGATAAGGGCCTCCAGCTGTGTCCCAAATTGAGTTATTGGTATGGTCGTATCAAGTTCAAGCTCGACCGACGGAATTCCCAAGTTATGCAAGATAGGCTTCAGCGCCACAACGTCCATCGGTTGAGGGCTACAAAACCTCTGATAGAGAAATACTACTCCCTCCGGCTTGAAGTCCTCGATGAACTGTTGAACGAACCTGAACCTCTTTTTTTCCCCGGTACCGGGCACATTGTCCTTTGCAGGACACGGAATTTTACCGATGTATCCCTCGGCGATCGCTTCAAGCTTATCAGGTCTATCCTCAGGCACCTCGAACCAGAAGTACCTGGCTGCCGTACACGAATCAACGAAAATCAGGCTTGCGCTGTAGTTCAGATGTTCAATTAAATCGAAAACTCCCAGGTCGTCACACGCACCTCCCGTTACCATCAGCCTTACCCCTGACGGCGCCTTGTGAGGCTCGGCTTCCAATGTCTGAATCAGTTGCTCCAGCATTTGATTGCATTCTTGCTTGTCCATAACTTGGCAAGCCAAAGTCACCGCCGCGACTTCCGGTCCCGTTATAGGCGGGTTATCACGCCGTAGGAACCCCCAAAGTCGTTTAAGGAGTCTTCTGGTGTGATTATAAACCTTAATTGCCCTCTCGATGTCATCATCGGTTATGGACTTTTTCGCAAACTTCTCAACGAATTGTTTAAACTCTCCAAAAGACTCGACCATAAACCCATGAGCAGGTTTAGTTTCTATGATGTGAGGATATGGTATGAGGAAGTTTTTTTGCTGGAATCCTGCGAACCTCACCCACACATTAAACGCCTCACCCATGTGTATGCAACTGCTACTCGTCACGATCAAGTCTACGTAATCATAATTGTGTTGCAGTCCTTGGTATGCGCAATCATGTGAAAAAGAGCAATATGTTTCATGCATATAGCTCCTTGTCATCCCTTGTGAAACATGGGAGCTGAGAATCCTCACCGGTATAATCCCGGCTGCATAGAGAATTTCCTCGGGAACATGAGTGCACATATATCCTGCTAACATTTGCCCTTTCCCTTGAAGGGATCTGGCGTATTCATGTGTATTCGCAGTTATGGAGCGAAACCGTTCGATTATTGTGTCAGAGCCCTTGTTCATCATTTATTTTGCACTCCTTTCTTATGCGCTTCCATGAGACGCACGAACAACTCTGTTTTCCGTTGGGCACCCGGTAAATCCATTTTCCGTACGTCTACCTGGTCGGTATCGTATTCTACGGTCGGAATTTCGTCTTTAAAAATGCGCTGCATCGCTATGTAACCGTTTCTAAAGTCAGTTTCACAACTACGGGAAGGCGCCAGCAAAAGCCCGTCTGCTTTATATTCCGCTACCATTGCCCGAGCCATTTGTTCCAGTGCCCAGTAGGATCTTACCCCTTGCCAGGTAGGCCAACCCAACACTATTTTAGCGAGTGCAAGTATGGCATCTCTTCTCGTGGACAAATCCAGTTCGTCTACCCATGCAGGGTCGAGTGGTTCCCACGACCACTTTCCATTTACAATTCCCCTGAAATTGCCACACGTGCCGAACGTATAGACTGACGCGACAATCTCGGCTCCGACGTCTCTAAGGATTCTCGCCATTTCCGGATGGCCGTACGTATGTGCTATTCCAAAATAGACTATTCTGAAGCGTTGATCTGGAGCCACACTTTGTCCAGTATCAACCATGTGTTTCACTTCTTCAAGTAATGCCTCATATAACCGCACACTTTCATCGGTTGTCCGGTCCACCACGGCTGGTGGGAATAGAGCTATAAGTCGACGCTCATCCAACGGCGCGGGGGCGTGCATGTTTAGTGCACATATATTACCCCATAGGACCAGCACCTTGATCTCGTTTCTCACCGCCTTGATGAACAACTCATCCGAAAAGTCCCTGCCAGTCACTCTCTCGAGCCAATGTATTCCGTCTTCTATCTGGTCGCATACATATTTTACAATTTTAGGATCTTTCTCCGCATTTCCCCCGCCGATCATATCTATTGCGTACATAGGTATGCCACCCATACGCCTTGAAACTTCCTGGTACCATTTTGAATGCTGACTGCACAAGTGTGTAGTCCAGATCAAATCAGGTTTTGGAAATCCTTCCTTGATTGTTCCATCTGTAATACCTATTTTATCGCGGACCACCTCACCTACGAACAGCTTCAGGTAACTGCACGAGTGAAAGCCTAAACCTGCGATTTCAGCGGCCGTAATATCCTCACGGCTCTCTTCAGGGAATGTCCCCGCCTTTGAGGCGGCGTGTGGCTCGCCACCTATCATCAATATATCCTCACCTAACCCTTTAAGGGGAGCCAGCGGACTCCAGGTAGAGCCCATACAACGCAGCCCTTCAGGAGCATGCAGGTAGTCCTTATAGCGGGTACTCTGGTAATTCTTGAATTCGTTCCACGTTTTTACGGTATATGCCATTTAAACCTCCTATCCCATTTCCATCGAAGTCTTCCTCAAACTTCTCTCTCTTTTCCGGCCTTAAAGACCTTGCCGGAGAAAGAGAAGATATAGTACAGCACATAGCAACACTCAAAAATGATAGAGAAAAACTCTAATAATGAATTGTGCTCATTGTACGGACTTTTAAAAAACATGTCAAGCTTTTTTTGTAATTTAATTTTATATAAGACTGATCTGTGTCAATTTGTCTATATATACTATTCATAGGGCTCTCATTCAAGAGCCATTTTGAGCAGATGTGAGGGAATATGCCCACAACGATAATGAGCTTAACTCATTTTATGATCGTCCTCGTGCGTAAGAGCAAGGCCTGGGGCCAAGGCTGGACATGGGTACGTGAGGCGGCGCCGTCTTCCAAAAAGGCCACGCACCGGCTCAAGGCGCCGGTGCGTGGCCTGAAACGTTATCCGACCGGGTGTTGCCGAGATACCCTAGTACTCGTAGATGTTCGGTATCTTTCTTGCCTTTTCCTGGGCCTTCCAGTACTCCGTGCGCTCCTTGATGAAGTTGAACCACGCATCAACTTCCTGCTCCTTGTAGCCCTTGGACATGAGGTCCTTCTTGAAGTCGGCGATCAGGGGCTGCACGGCCTTTACCCACCTGGCCGTTTCAGCAGCCGACAGGGTGATGACCTGCCCCCCATGGTTCTTAAGGAACTGTATCCCCCCGACGTCGATGCCGTTAAAGGCGATGCCCCATTTATCCTTATATTCGTTGGAAACCTCCGTGAAGAGCTTTTGCATGTCCGGAGGCAGCTCGTCCCACTTGCGCTTGCTCATGGTTACATAGAAGCCGAAGCAGCCGCCGGTTCTCCACGACGCCGTCACATACTTCAGCAGCTCGCCTATCTTGAAGCCCTCGAGCTGTTCGGCTGATCCCAGGTTACCGTCGAGCACGCCCCTTCTGAGCGCCTCATACATATCCACTATCTCGAGCGGCATAGGTGTCGCCCCGAGGGCCTTCACGATGTCGCCGATCCGCCCTGTCCCTCTGATCTTCAAACCTTTGAGGTCCTCAAGCGTTCTCACCGGTTTGGTGAGGGTTCCGATAACGCTCGGGGTCGAAGCGCAGAAGGCCAGCGGGTGAAACTGATCCCATTCTTTCGGTCTAAACTTGTCATAAAATTCATTTGCCACGCCAGCCCCCACCCACGCACTGGGGAACCCCAAGGGAAGCTCGATTACTTCCATTACGGGGAAGCGTCCCCTGGAGTAAGCGAAGTGGGAGAGCCCGATATCGGCGATTCCCGTGAGCACCCCGGCTGCCATCTTCGGCGCGCTGAGCAGGGTGCCGCCGGGGTAATAGGAGATGTTCACCTTGCCGCCGGACTTCCTGTTTATGTCCTGGCAGAATTCGGCAAAAAGGGTCGAAAGTCTGTGGGTCGGCGGGAAATAGTTGGCAAACTTGAGCTTGATCGGAGCGTCTGTGGCGCCACATACCGAGGAGACCGAAAAAACGAGCAAAACGGTACATACGAGCAGTGCTACCTTTCGTCCCATGATACCCCCCCCTTGTTTGATTTAGTGTCGGGAATCTGTCTGCTACGGCGCGTTGATGAGGCTGTTCACCCGAGCGTTGAACCCGGAGCACGTGACCCTTTCCCTTGAAGTATATCGAACGCGCTTTTCATCACTCCCCCCCCTTTTTTTGCATCAGGTCGCTCACCTGAACTTTTCCCGATTTTTGTCGAGCGACGCCAATTCCTGAACTCCACCAGCACCGAATTTTTTGATCTTTACTCCTCCCGGCATCTTAGGAAAATCTGAGACAATGCATAATTCATCGGGCAGTTTGTGCTTCGCCACTTTGTCCTTCAAGAAGTCGCGAATCTCCTTTAAGGAGATCTTGGCATCGCCCCTGGGTATGAGACACGCGCAGACGCTTTCCCCTAAAACAGGATTTGAGGTTCCTACGATACAAGCTTGCGATACGCTCGGATGTTGCAGAATCAGCGATTCAATCTCTGAAGGATATATCTTTAATCCACCACGGTTTATCAAATCCTTGCTTCTCCCGTACATGGTGATAAAACCATTCTCGTCCATGGATACTAAGTCGCCGGTGTGCAGCCATCCATCTTTTTCCAACTGCTTGTCGGTCTCCTCCGGGTTCTGCCAGTAGCCTTTCAACACGTTGGGTCCCCTGACCATCATTTCACCCACGTCAAATGTACCAACCTGTTTGCCGGTATCCTGGTCTATAACTTTCATCTCGGTCCCTGGAATCGGCCTGCCAACGCTCCTTTTGCGGACTTCGAGCGGTGTCCCAAAGGGACACATGGTGCCTGCTCCCGGGCCAACTTCTGAATTTCCCCAGGAAGAGCTTAAGTATATATTTCTGTCTTCTCCCCATTGGATCACTTCTTCCGGGCATATCTGGCCTGCAAGATAACCGGCCCTTAAACTGGAAAGGTTATACCTGTCAAGGTGAGGATGATTCATTTCCATGATGTAATGTGAGGGAGACCCATGCTGAATCGTCGGTCTTTGAGCATCTATAGTTTGTAACGCCTGTTCCGCGTTAAAGGTTGCGAGCAGGATAACGGACGCCTGAATGAGGACCGGTTGAATAAGCGTGGTCCCACACCCGTACGAATGGCACAAGGGGAGTATGCCTATAAAGGTATCGTCCGCCGTTGCGTTAACACCACCAACATGGGAATATCCCCCCCTTACGGCTTGGTAGTGTGTGATCATCGAGCCCTTCGGAACTCCGGTTGTCCCGGACGTATATATCAGCATAGAGAGGTCGCGATGGATGTCAATCAATGGTTTCCTGAACTCCTTTTTCCTCCCGCCCTGGACCATGTCTTCAAACAGAAAAACTCCTTCCCCGCCACCTCCTCCTAGTGAAATTACATACGAAAGGAACGAAAGATTGCTTCTTAACTCCTGGACGAGTCCGAAATTGTCAAAGCCTTCCGTCCCTTTCTCGACGAAGATCGCTTTGGCTTGAGAATTGTGTAGGATAAATGACAGCTCATGGGTCCTGTAACCTGGATTTATCCAGGTTACTATGGCCCCGATCTTCTGAAGCGCATAAAAAGTGATATAGAATTCAGGGCGGTTGAACATATATACGGCAACCCTGTCCCCTTTTTCGACCCCGGTCCCTTGCAGGCTTGCGGCAAGGGCACTCGATTGTTCATCCAGCTGTCTATAGGTAAGAGCATGCCCCCTAAAAAAAACGCACACTTTTTGAGGAACTATGGCTGCGCTTCTTTCCAGGGCTGCCCCCACAGCTAAATGCTCCAAGTCTTTATAGGTCGTGGTAGCGCCGAGTTTCTCCATGATGTCGCCCCTTTTTTTCTACGCGATCCGTCTTCCCGGTCGGCCCACATGCCAATCAAGCTGTGAGAATAGATCGACCCGACACAAAGGCCCCCGAACTTCTTCATTATGTAATGAACTATGTTCATAATAGTGACTCATAAGAAGAATGTCAAGCTTTTTGTGTAATTTAGGTTTGTATACATTGTTCAGTGTCAATTCGTATCGAATAGTATTCATAGGGCTATCATTCAAGGGCTATTTTGGACACACGTGAGGGACTATGCCCGTAACTATAATGAACTTTATTCAGTTTATGATCGTCCTCGTGCGTAAGAGCAAACCTTGGGACATCGAGCCTGATGACAAATGAATCACATTCGAACTCAATTGGGCGTGACCGGAAACGGCCGCCGTTCCGTTCCAAGATCCGTCGAATGCAGGGCCACTGATTGCCGGACTTGGCGGATTGGTTTTTGAAAAAGGAAAACCCCGGCTTGGAGGTCCTTTATTCTTGACACGTAAAGCGATCATCGGTAAAAATAACGGACAGGGGGCAATTAGGTCTATGGCTGCGAACCGTATTTCCAAGAAAGCGATCAGAAGAGAGTCGATCATCCAGGCGGCCATTGAAGTCTTCAGTAAGAAAGGTTTCCAGGCGGCCACTATTTCGGAAATAGCTCAAAGGGCGGATGTTGCCGAAGGTAGCATTTATCAGTACTTTAAGAACAAAGAGGATTTGTTCTTCTCGATCCCCATCGAAAAAACGAAGGAATTCCGTGCTCAGCTCGAACTGCACCTCGAGGGGATTTTCGGGGCTTTCAACAAGATTCGAAAATTCGTATGGTACTTTTTCTACTTCTTTACGGTGAATCCGGAGTACGGGAGAATGCTGATGCTCGAGATGCGGGTCAGCAAGAGTTTTGTCAAGACCGACACGTATGATTTCCTGAAGAAATCGGTCGGTCACGTATTGGAGATCATAATAGAGGGGCAGGAAGAAGGTGTGATTAGGAAGGATACGGACGTCATTTAGTTCTGGGCATTTTAGAGCATATCGTGACGCGCTGGCTGCTCAAGGGAGGGGAATACGACTTGCTGGAACATCATCAAGAAGTGAGCCAGCTGGTCATTGACGCCATGAGAAATCCCATATGTGCCAAGGGTTCCCATGGGCATGTACCAGCAGGGGCGATCGAGACGGATGTCCTTAGTTAAGGTATGCGCGAAAGACGCCCGGCCGTCTATCAGCCGCGCGTTATCTGCCCATCCCTCATGCAATACACCGGAATATCTTTCTTCCGGCTTCGGAACATGCCGGCTATTTCCGGGTGACAGGTGAAATAGATCACCTGGTGCGTGTCGGCGAGGGCGAGAATCGCGGCGGCAGCCTGGCCGGCGCGGACCGCATCGAAGTTGACGAGTATCTCATCCATGATGACGGGAAGGTTTTCGCCGCCGGCCGTGAAATTCGTGATGTAGCCGAACCGGAGGGCAAGATAGAGCTGTTCCGCGGTGCCCCTGCTCAAGTGCTCCGGTCTCTTCGTCTGCCCCTGGGGGGAGGCGATTTCAATCGTATCCTCTCCGATGGGCGCCACGATCCTTTCGTATCGGCCCCCGGTAATCACCTTGAAAAACCTGCTTGCGTCACTGATGACCTTCGGCTGCTGTTCCTCTTGAAACCGCTTTGTCGCTTCTGCGAGAAGATGCCTTGCAATCGCGTAGCTCCCCCACTCCAATGCCTGAAGACGGACCTCCTCGATGATCTCTTCCTCTTCCAGCCTCCATAAGGATATATCGTCCGCGGAAGCAAGGGAGCTCATTTCCTGGCTGAGCGCTGCCTTTTCCTGGTATGCCTGCTGGAGCTGTTCCTCGAAGTCCGCGAGGCGGCTCGCACACTCATCACTCGTAGTCTTGAGCCCGTCCTTGCTGTAGTGGTGCAACTCTCCTTTGAGCGAAGAGATCTCCTCACGTCCGGACAGCTTCTTTATGTCCTTCTCCGTCTTTTCTTTGTCGGCTAAGAGGGCGTTTCTTTTTTCATAGAGGGCCGCCCGCTCGCGGAATGCTTCCTCGGAACCTGCTCCTGCCTCGGTCAGGAGCGCGGCCACATCCTCCCTGAGCCGGGCCAGCTCGCCGCGAGCCCGACCCGTCCTGAACTCGATATCTTCAAGGTGCTTCCGCAGACCCTCCTTCTTCGTCCTCTCGGTCTTTGCCTTCTCATACGCGTTCTCCAGCGCTTCCACGGCCGATACAAGCCTTTCGTCGGCCGGGACCGGCATCGTGAGGGTTTCGCACAGACCGGCCGCCAATTCCTGATATGCCCGGATATGGTTCTCGCAATTCCGGAGCCGGGCCGTCAAATCGGCTCTTTCGTCAATGCCGCGGACAGCCTCGTCTATCTTGTGCAGGGCCTCCATTGTCGTGGAAGGCGATAACGGCTGATCAAACCCCGCGGCTAAGAGCCATTCACGCCACAGCCGCCACCCTCTTTCTTCGTCCTCGGCCGCCTTGTCCAGAATTGCTTTGGCATCATCACGCGCCTTTTTTGTGATGCCGACCCTGTCGGACCGGTCCTTATACTTCGCTTCCGCCTTTTCCCTCTCGTGGAGACGAGCTACAATCTCCAGGTCCCGCCTGAGCAGCGCGTCCAGAAGTGGCAGAAAGTTCGCGGGATCGGGGTCGGAGAGAGCGCCGAAAGAGCGCACCCCGGCCGCAACGGAAAGGTAATCCCTTTGGTGCTTCTCCATGCGCTTGATCCGTTCTTCGATTTCCGCCAATGTCGTGAGTTGACTTCTGATGTTCTCTACCATGGGAAAGACCTGATGGACCGTCCTCGGCGTCATGCCTGACGGGAGGCGTGCGCTCCGCAGATACGCTTCCCACTCCTTTTCGGCCGTCCGTAAGCGCGTCTCCCCCGCCTCTTTTTTCTTTCTCCCCTGCTCCATGGCTTCCATGGCCTTTTCGGCCCTGCCGCTCCACGTCTTTTGGTCCTCAACCAGGCTTATTATCCGCTCACATCGCCTCATCTCTTCATCGACCGCGGCCTCCTCACGGTCGAGCGCCTCGATCACGTACTGCCCGTGCATCTCCGGCGCCGCGGTGGTGAGGTTCTCGATTTTCCGATCGACCGCGTCGCGGCTGCCGCCGGCCTCGTCCAGGACGAACGCGGCGGCGGAGATCCGTCGATCCAGCTCCGCGAGCCGCGAGCGGGCAGCAGCGGCGTTGGCCGATGACGCTTTGAGCGCAGCCGCATAAAGCGCACAGCCGAGCATGCCCGCCAGGACAACGCATATGCCGAGTGCGGACCACGCATGCGATCCGGCCGGCACAGAGAGCATGAGGATCACGGCCCCGAGGAGAATGGCGGCAAAAGAGACGAGTTTTGCGGTCTTTCCCGGCGGCGTCCGGAGGCCGGCGGTATAGTGCGCCTTCTCTTCTTCCTTGTCCTCGAGCCGCTGCTTCTCATAGTCGATCTTTAATGAGAGTTTGTCACGAGTGCCGACAAGGGCCCGCAGCGTTCTCAAGGAAGTCTTGCGGGCGGCCAGCTCCTCACGGGTGAGGGCAATGGGTCCTATCTCCCCTATTTCACGGGTTTTCTGCCCGACCATCACGCGGCTGGCCTCAAGGTCCCTGGATGTTGCGTCGATCCGGCTTTCCGCGTCTCGGACCTCTGCTTCGAGGTTGGCACACATCCGCTCAAAGGTCCCGACTTTTTCACGCGCCGCTATGGAACAATCGAACGAGGCGATCTCCTCCTCGCGCCAGTCCGCGCTGATTTCCCGAATAGCATCTTTCAGCCCCTCCCTCTGTTTCTCGCGCTCTTTTCGAATCCCCGGCAGATCGGCGACAGTGGAAGCAAATTGGTCCCTTCCTTTTTGTAGTTGCGCGATGGTCTCCTCGTCTGCTTCTCTCTCCACCGCGGGCGTCCTTTCCAGCTCCTTTCCAGCCTCCTCCTCGTCCCTGATTGCCGAATCGAGGTCTTCCTTCCTTGCGGCAAAGCTGTTTTCAGCGTTGACGCGGCCGGATTTCAGGTCTTCAAGGGTCTGTCGCTGCCTCTCTATTTCCTCACGGGCAAAAAGCGACCTGTCCAGAGAAAGCGCTTTCTGCTCTGTCCAGTCCCTGCCAAGCTCGGTCAGGGCGGTGCCGATGCTCTTGCCGATGGCTTCGATTTGCTGCCTCAAAGCGGATATGGCAGCGCGGTCGGCGACGTAGGTTGCCTTCCCGGAGAGCAGCTCGCGGACCGACTCGGACTGTTCGAGGAGGCGCTCGTCCGCATGGAGGTTTTGCAGCTCCCGCAAGGCCTCGTCGTGCTCACCTGCCAATGTGGCGCATAGCGCTTCTTTTCCCTCGATCTTTTCACCCAGCCGGTCCAGGCGTTCAACGCCTTTGGAGGGGAAACTTTCTATTTTGAGGGGCAGGTCTGCCAACTCCCGTTCGAAGGTCTTGAGCAGCACCGCGTCATCCCACACCTTGAGATAGGTGTCGACCCGCTCCTTCTCCCGGTTTGACGAGCGTATCGCCGCCCTGTACTCTTCTATGACCTCCGCCGTGTGGCGGAGCCCTTGAGACGCCTCATCGTATCTTTTCAGCTCCTGCCGGCTGGTGCGCAATTTGTCCCGGATATCTTCGAGGTCGCGCAGCCTTCGGTTGATCTCCGGGCTCCTACCGCCCGGCTTAAAAAGCTCATCGAGCTTCTTGCCTATGGTTGTCATCGCCGTTGACAAGGCACGCACGCCTGTGCCCATGCCGGCCCCATAAAGGGCGGACTTCACCGCGTCGTTATCAAGGGTCTCCATGCTCTGGAGCTCGCTTAAGCTGAAGGCGTAGACGTTTCGATAGAGCTCGCGGGTCGTGCCGCCCAGTAGCTCAACCAGGGCCTCTTCACCCGCTTTTCTGCCGTCGGGGTGGGTGACGCTTACCAGACCACCTTTTTTTCCTGCCTTTCTTTCAAGAGAGATCTCCCCGAATCGCCGGCTCACGAAGGTGAGGCGGCCACCCTGGGTCCCACCCGAGAGCGGTGGGTACTCATTGTCTTTCGATCTCTTGTCCCTGAAGCCGAACAACATGTCCCGTATGAACCAGAGACACGTCGATTTGCCTGCCTCATTGTCGCCCGAAAAGAGGATAAATCCTGGTGGAAGGTCTTCGACGGACAGGTTATGGAATATGCCGAACCCGTCCATAAAAAGGGCCGATATCCTCATTCGTCCCCCTCAAGCGCGTCGATACAGATCAGCTCGGCCCTTTCCACCATCGTGCGGATTTCATCGTCGGTAAACCCTTCAACTGCGCCGCGGACTGCCCTGTTCGAAAGGAGGTCGGAAAGCTCTCTTTGCCGCGCTTTCGTCGGCTCGTCGCGCAGCTCCCGGGATATGCGCAAGACCTGGGCAAGGAAATCGGCGCCTTTCCGTCTTTCTTCCAGATCGATTTCCGGACGGCAGTGAAAGTCGATCTCCTGTACCCACACAAACGGATCCTCGTACGCAAGCGACTCCCGCACACGCTCCAGCAGCTCCTCCACGTTATTCCCCTTACGCAGCTCCTGGTATAAAGCCCCCCTCCCTGTAAGTCGGGTGCGGCAGATCACTGCCCTCCCATCGGCCTTTGCCGCCAGGTCCCGGACACTCGCGTGGAATGCGAGGCAAAGCCGGTCAAAAGTCGGAACGGACTCGATGCTGACGTCGATCTCGGCCCAGCGTATGGCGTCGAGGGCATAAAACTCCAGATTGCTGATGGCGCCGTCCTCAACCGTCACTATCTGGCAACCCCTTTTTCCTTTCTCACGAAAGCTCCTGCCTTGCGTGTTGCCCGGGTAGAGGACGGAGGACCGGTTGTCCAAAACGCTCTTCTCATGGACGTGCCCCAGAGCCCAGTAGTCGAATTCCATTTCGAGCAGCTCACTGAGCTGGCACGGGGCATAGGGGTCATGGCCCGTATTCGAGCCGACGGTGCAATGGAGCAGGCCGATGTGGAAGGGCTCGGATGCGCGCCGCCTGAACCTCTTCGCCAGATTTTCCGTTTCATTTTTCTTTGCGTGGCTGATACCCGATATGACTGCCACGGTCGCTCCTTCCCTTTGAAAAGGCATCGACTCTACCGTACGGTAGCCGAATATGTGGACCATGGCCGGGAACGAGAGCGCCGACGACCGGCTGTCGTAAGGGTCGTGGTTGCCGTGGACCACGTAGGTCGCAATGTTCTTTTCCGCGAGCCGGACCAGTCCGTCGTGAAACCGGAGCTGGGCGCGAAGGCTTCGGTCCTCCCCATCATATATGTCGCCGGCCACCACAAGAAACTGTACTTCTCTTTCGATGCAGAGGTCGATGAGGGCGTCGAAGGCCTGAAAGGTCGCAGAGCGCAAGGGGTCCGCGATTGCGGGGTTCTTTGCCGTAATCCCTTTAAACGGACTGTCGAGGTGAAGATCCGCAACGTGAACAAAGGAAAAGGAACGACTGTTCATAATCCTGCCCGATTTAACTGACGAGTATTGAAGCAGCTTTTACCAACATCCGCAGCTTTTGTCAATATGGTGTGTTCTGCTAGTTATCCCTCACTCTGTCCATTTTCCGTCGGTCGCTCAGAGGGCTCACGCGGCGGCGACGGAGGCAGAAGTCCGGCGCAGAGTTTTCAAATGGCGCGGCCATCTTTCACCATTTCTGCACGCCTTACGTTTTTTGTGCTATATTATTGGGCAAATAAGGGCATAAAGAGCATCGGTCGATCGGATCCGTCAACGGCGGGCAGGGGCTTGTAAAGTGACCAAGGAAAAACTGAGGATACTCTCTTCGACGTTGGCAGAGATATATATGCGCCAGGGCCACTTCGACAAGGCGAGGGAAGTGTACGAGAAGCTTTTGCTGAAGGACGGGGAAAATGTGCTTTACCGGAGAAGACTTTCGCTTCTTTCAGAGGAATCGCCGGACACAAAGAGGCTCAAGCTGCTCTCCCGGATTCTGAGGAAGGTCGAAGAAAGGCGTGATGAGAGAGAAGCGGATAAGTAGAGTTGTCGAGATCCTGGAGCGGCAGGAACTCCACGCCTGCATTATCAAGGGCATGGAGAATATCTTCTACCTCACCGGCTTCCGGGGTTCGGAGGGGACGGCGGTCGTCACCAGGGGCGATGTTGTCCTCCTGGTAGACAGCAGATATATCACCTATGCCCGGGAGACGGCGCAGGGCTGTGTCGTGATCGAGACAAAGGGAAAGAACGGGACTATGGAGAGTCTTTTCCAGAGATACGGTGTGACGAGAACGGGTTTTGACAGCCATCATACGACGTTTGAGGCCTACCGGTCGTTGAGGGATGGCAGCCCGTCCGTCGAATTTGTACCTGTCTCGAATGACCTGGAGTCGGTGAGACAATGCAAGGAGCCGGAAGAAGTCCTCGCGCTGCAAAAGGCCATAAGCATTGCGACGGAGGCCTTTACCGCCGTTTTTGAGAAGATCGCACCGGGAAGGACCGAAAAGGCGATAGCGAACGACCTGGAGTATGCGATGCGGAGCTTTGGCGCGGAGGGGGCGTCGTTCGAGACCATCGTCGCCTCGGGGCCGAGGTCTGCACTCCCCCACGGGCAACCGACCGACAAGACCCTGGAGGCGGGGGAAGTGGTGATCATAGATTTCGGGTGCCGGGTCGACGGGTATTGCTCCGATGAAACGTGCACTATTTCTCTGGGAAAAACGAGTAAGCAATTACAGGAGATCCATGACGTGGTCCATGATGCGAAGCAGAAGGGCCTCGATGCGGTGAGGGCCGGTCTGCCGGTGCGGGAACTGGATATGATCGTGCGGGGCTTCATCGAGGAGAAGGGCTACGGGGAGTTTTTCGGTCACGGGACCGGCCACGGCGTCGGCATAGCGGTCCACGAGCCGCCGGCGGTGGCGAACAGGGGCGAGGGGCTCCTGGAAGAGTATATGGTTATTACCATTGAGCCCGGTATTTACATACCCCATGTGGGTGGAGTACGCCTGGAGGACATGGTGCTTGTGAAAGAGAACGGGGGAGAGGTCCTCACCCGTTTGCGGAAAGATCTATTCGAGACACAAGGGGGCTTGCGATGATGGCAGCGACGAGTGAATTCAGGAAGGGCTTGAAAGTGCTTTTGGATAACGAACCTTTTATCATAGTCGATTTTCAGCACGTCAAACCGGGGAAGGGCGGTGCTTTCGTCAGGACGAGGATGAAAAGCCTGGTGACGGGAAATGTGCTCGACAGGACGTTCAGGTCGGGAGACAAGATCGAGATCCCCGAAATGGAAGAGAAACAGATGCAGTACATGTACAAAGAGGGGGTAAACTACTACTTCATGGATGTGAACACCTACGACCAGCTTTTTGTCGAAGAGGAAAACCTGGCCGATGCGAAGAACTATCTGAAGGAGGGGTTGGTTATAAACGTCTCTTTTTACAAGGGGAAGGCCATCGGAGTGGAGCTTCCCAACTTCGTCGATCTGAAGGTGGCGAAAACGGAACCCGGCATCAAAGGGGACACGGCTCAAAATGCGACGAAGCCGGCCGAGCTGGAATCGGGCTACGTGCTCCAGGTGCCTCTTTTTCTGGAAGAGGGGGAAGTGATAAAAATCGATACCAGGTCGGGGGAGTACATCACAAGGGTTTCGAAATAGGTGGCCTATGCTCGTGACGTTCGAGGGGATCGAAGGGAGTGGAAAAACTACGCAGGTTGAGCTTCTCTGCACGTACCTGCAGGAAAAGGGTTACCAGGTAATAAAGACGCGGGAGCCGGGCGGCACCGCACTCGGCGAGGCGCTGCGCAAGGTCCTGCTGCAAAAGGACCTCCATGTGCTTCCCCTCTCGGAGCTGCTTATATTCATGGCCGTGAGGTCGCAGCATATGGAGGAAGTAATCACGCCGGCCCTCGCCAGGGGGGCTGTCGTTGTCTGCGACCGGTTTGTCGATGCAACCTATGCCTACCAGGGATACGGCAGGGGCGTCGACCTGGGGATTATCGCTACCCTTAACCGCCTCGTCACAAAAGGCGTCACGCCGAACCTCACCATCCTTCTCGACTGCGAGGTGGATGTGGGGCTCAAGAGGAAGCTGGTCCACAACCCCCAGCTGGACAGGTTCGAGCAGGAAGAGGCGGCTTTCCACGAACAGATCAAGCGGGGCTACCTCAAGCTGGTGGAAGAGGACGAAAAGAGGTTTTATGTGATCAACGGGAAGCAGGATATCGAGGCTACCCATATCGCGATAAGAGACAGGGTGGAAAGGCTGCTGGAAAGCCATGGAGTTTAGCGCCGCCGGTCATGACCATCAGAAACATCTGCTTTCGTCGCTCGTGGAAAAGGGGAAACTTCCCCATGCGCTGCTCTTTGCCGGACCCAGGGGCGTAGGAAAACGGACGATAGCCGTCGAGTTGGTAAAGAACCTTTTTTGCGAAGAAGGCAGCGCCTGCGCAATGTGCCGCGGATGCCGGAACGTCGAGGCCGGTCTCCATCCTGATTTCACCCTCGTGAGCGGAGAGACATCGATCAAAATAGATGAGCTGCGGGCGATTATGAAAGAGGTCTACGAGCCTCCCTACGTAGCTCCGGTGAGGGCGGTCCTCATCGACAATGCGGAGCTTATGACGCATGAGGCGGCAAACGCCCTCCTGAAAACACTGGAAGAGCCTCCGCCTTCCAACCTCTTTGTGCTCGTCTCCTCAAGAGAGCAGGAGATACCGCTGACCGTGAGGTCCCGCTGCATGCGTCTCGGGTTCGGCCCGCTTTCAACAGAAACCGTGCGGCTGTACTTCGAGGGGGTGCTGAAGCTGGACGGGCAAAAAGCGCAGCTCCTTGCCGCCATGAGCAACGGCAGCATCGCGTCCGGGCTTTTCTGGATGGAAGAAGAACACTACCGGATGAGGCAACGGATCGCGGAGCTGCTGACGGGCGGGAAGGAGACGTCCATACGTGCGGCCCTTCTGGCGGAAAGGATGACGGCGAAGGAGGACGAGATGGAATACCTTTCCTTTCTCTTCTCCTTTTTCAGGGACATTTGGTGGCTCTGCCACACCGGCGACTCAGGCGGCCTGCTCAATAAAGACCTGGCGGTGATCATGAGTGGCGCCGCAGCCGGGGGCGTCGCATGGGCGGAATCGTCCATAATAAGGATCCGGGAGATGTCAAAAACGCTTCGCTACAACATAAACAGGTGGCTTGCCATGGAAACGCTGATGCTTCACCTCGTGAGGCCGGTATGAAGTCATGCCGGGTGAAATTTGACTATCTGACAGGGACCGTCGAGCTGGAGGCGGTTGACGACCTGAAGATCGGCGACCAGGTTGTGGCTGACCTCGACAAGGGCGAATGCCTCGGGGTTGTGGCGACGGAGCCGGCGGAGACCTTGAAGGAGGGGCTGCGCAAGGTGGTGAGGAAGGCGTCTCCCGAAGAGGTTGCCGACCACCAGGTCCTGAAGGGAAAAGAGGGCTACGCTTTCGATCTGTGCAAGCGGAAGATCGCGGAGATGAAGCTGCCCATGAAGCTCCTGCGCGCTGAATATCTGCTCAGGTCCGCCAAGCTCCTCTTCTATTTTTTTTCCGAGGACAGGGTTGATTTCCGGGACCTGGTCAAAGAGTTGGCGAAGGAGTTCAAGGTGCGGATAGAGATGCGG
>Ga0326727_10006488_pt1 | contig 32046 bp, 17 predicted proteins | sample MB2enrmetagenome_FD_207643 | JGI IMG/M metagenome (GOLD analysis project Ga0326727, IMG submission 207643) | Lab enriched peat soil microbial communities from McLean, Ithaca, NY, United States - MB29MY | ecosystem: Environmental > Terrestrial > Soil > Wetlands > Peat | place: USA: New York...
GCATCTCTCCGGCGCCGCCGAGAGCACCGTTTCCCATTTTGGTAATCTTGCCCGCTGAGCCTCTCTTTAGACCTCAAGTTCAGGTTGCGAAATCTGTATCGCGAGACCGGGGTCCCGTGTTTTTCTTCACTACCCTTGATGGTATTGACACGCGTATAAGGATTTTGGGCCGTTCGATCCCCGCCCTAGTATTGGCAAACATCACTCCATCACGTAATTTGCCGGGTGGGGATCTGAATCTAGTGCTTCTCCGCCCCTTTTACGCCCGCCGCGACCGCTGCGCGGCTCGAAACCGTTGATCTGAGACAGATCCGTGCGCTAACTGTGCTCCACTGACCGCGATAGATCGCGGCCAGTCCTACGACGTCCACAATAGATGGTAGTCAGCAAGCTCTGACCCACTAGTCGGCTCGGTGGCTTCGATAACCACAATCAATCGCGGTCATCGGAAGCCACCACAATAGATTGCGGTGGGGCGGAAAAGGAGCTAACCTGGCGGGATGGCTTGGTTGTCGCTGATCATGTTGTTGCTCTCCGGGCAGATCCTGATCAGGAATGAGAGTACTTGAAGGGCGGTTCGCTGCTTCCTTCTTCTGCGCCCGAGAGCCTCTGCGCCTGTTCGGCGCCACGGCCCCCACTCTAAAAACTGCGCTACCTGGACCCCGTTCCTTCATGAACTGCGCTGCCTGGGCTTCTTTCCGGATCTGGTTCGGTATCCTCTATCGCCTTCTCACTCCCATGTCTCCTGCTCTCTCTCTTTACTCTCTGTGTCTGTGAAGACAATTACTGCCTGATAGGGAGAATGAGTATGGGAGATGAAGATGAGGATTTCGATCGGGATTACTGCGTTATCAGTTGAAGTCTATGCTCCCTCTTCTCCGCCGCCGATTCCTGCGACCTGCCGCTCGGCTCTGAAGGCAACCCGCGACGGTGTGCGTTGCGGGAACGCTGGTAGTTAGGACGCGTGATCGTCGATGTAGAGAGCGACGGTATGGGGCGAGGCTGACAGCGCCTGGAAATGGTGCCTGCCGCACCTGCCACGAATTCGAGGTGCTTCGGCTTCGCCGCATCCGGCTGCGCTCGGCACGCAGATGATCGGCGCCATCGGCCAGATGAATCCCCGTGTCGTATCGGCCGGAAGTCGGCTTCAGCGGTTGCTGAACCCCGTCAGTGATCGCTTGGCCAATTAGTTAATGAAGTCAATGGCTAAACAGCGAGGAAGTGTGCCACGGGTGTGCCGCTTGGGGTTATGTTCGTGTTTAGGTGACGAACTGCCAGGGTAGGTTCGGCGACCGCAATCGATCTCTGAATCATGTGTCCGAGCAGGCGGTTTTACGTCCAAGTGGATCGGATTTGTAAACACCGGCCAACACATGGAGACCAATCTGCCGCCGGCTTTTCGGTCAGGGAGCGATCTAGCTGTGAGCGCAAATCATTAGATTCCCGCTCACTTCCCGGGGCATGCGAAAACCCTTTAAAATCGTTGCTCTTTCGGGCATTTTCCGATGGGGTTTTCCGCTCACTCCCGGAACCCACAGCTTCGGGCCAGTCGTAGCTGGAAACGCGCTTCGGTCTGTTACCGTCAACCGACGGTGACTTCCGGTTTGCCAGTTGTCCGTTCCCTAATCCCAATAGCGCAAGCCTCCGTATCGTGCTCTCGAGCGGCACGACGTCTGCCCCTCACCTTTCTCTGATATGGGTGTCTTGTCCGCATGCGCTCGGGTACAGGGCAAACTGATATGGAATCATTCGGCACGGCGGCATCATCTGCAACAACTGGCCTAGGTGGATGCGAGAATCGCGATAGGATGCGATCTTGAGCTCGCTTAACGCTAGCCCACTAAAGGTTTTTGGGGCGGGTTGCCGTAATCATCTTGAGCCCCGTATCGACGTCTAATTAGCGAGGAAGATAGCCGTCGTCCTCGCGCTGCCGCGTGTAGCCGGCATTCGACCACGATACCGGGAAATCGGTACGCCATGCTCGGCGTCCCCAGTAGTAGCCGCGAAAGGGGTCGCGTGAAACATTCATTCAATTCAAAAAACGATCGTGCAGATCATTTCGTATAGCGGCATGCTCCGCGGAATCAATCAGGTTCTTCATTTAGGAGGGGTCCGTCTGCAGATCGTAAAGTTCGTCAGTTGTCATTGCATTGACGGCGAGTTTGTATCGTCCGTCGCAGATGCAACGGATTGGCTGCCACGCGCCGAATCCGTCGTGGTCTACTTCGTATCGACCCCACTCGATGAAGATTTCATTATTTGCCGTTGCCGCCGGATCTCTGAACAATGGAAGCACGCTTGCACCTTCCAGCGTTCTCGGCACATCGAAGCCGAAGAATTCCATCATCGTACCCGCAATGTTGATATGCGATACCAGGCTCTTCGAGGGCGTATTAGCAGGCGCATGCCCAGGCCAACGCACAAGAAACGGAATGTGCGTAATCTCGTCGTACATCGCCGGCCCCTTGTCCGCCAACCGATGCGACTCCAGGAACACGCCATGATCGGCCGTATACATCACCAACGCTCCCGGCGTATTGGCTTCCACACTGTCCAGCAGGCGCCCCACCTCGTGATCAATGAATGCGTGTGCACCGAATTATTGCTGGTTGCCCGACAGTTGCCCCGGGCCGTTCCCTAGGCTTGAATTGCGCTTCAGCTGCGATGCGGCCCACACACGCTGGCCCTCAGGTTTGTCGTCGAGCGGGTCGTCGATATTGATGTTGGTGGGAAAAGTAAAGCCCTTGTACATCTCCGTGTACCATCGTGGGGGGTGGTGTGGCGAGGCCGTCATCAGCGAGACAGACTGAAGCGCAAATTTCCTTCGAGTAGTTCTCCTGCCTGCGACTCCTTTCTTCTACCCGCACAAATCATACCCTTGCGTTGGCCTGTCTGGGATTCAAAAGCTGGAGGACGCGACCAGCAAGCGTCCTTTCTACCCAGTGTGTTGCTATTGAATTTTGAACGCCACGGCGATCTGTGAGGGCATCTTCGATGGGCAGACAATGACCAGGCCTTCGGGATGCTGGCTCCAGACGAGTTTCTCCGGGCTGCCCAGCATCGTGACCGAGTGAATAGGCGCGGTGAGCAGGCCGGCATTCGTGCCGAGCGAGACGATGGTGACTTGCGCGCCGGGTTTGGGCACCGCCAGCGCAAACGCATAGAGGGAGCCGTCCTTGCCGGATGTGAATCGAAAATCAGTGGGCCCGAACTGGAAATCGGCCTGCGCCTTGCCGAGCGCGCCGCCGGGCAGAGTGCGAAGGGCGCCATCGAGATCGGTCACGCCTTCGCCGAATTTGAGCCACGCTTTGCTCCCGTAGATGCCTTCGCCGTTGATCTTCATCCAGGCGCCGACTTCCTGAAGCATCTGCAGCAGGCCATCGTCCAGGGATCCATCTGGCCGGATGGGGATATTCACCAGGTAACTGCCATCGCGAGATACGATCTCGAGCATGTAAAGGATCAGTGCGCGCGAACTGTAGACGAAATCAGGCCGGTAAAACCAATCGCCAACCGCGTTCTCGCCGATCCACGGCCCGTTGGTCTGAATGGCTTTGGGAATGCGGCTTTCCGCGGTGTTCACGATGCCGTTGGTGCCGGCATGGAATTTTACGATGCTGAATGTGTCCACTTTGCCGCGATTCGCCAGGGTGTGGTTATAGAAATCAGCGATGACGCGTTCAATGGCATCGCACTTGTAGCCAGTGCCGGTCTTGTCTCCGCTGAACGGCTGAGTCGAGTCGCCGTCGGTGTAAATGAAATCGGGATCGTACTTATTGATGACATCCATGATGCGCAAGGCCCAGCGCGTTGCGTACCAGTGCGCATAGTCGAGATGCTCGTAAAAGATGCCCTGCTCGGGCCGGTACTTTACATTGGCGACATTTTTGTAGGCGCGCAGATCGATGCCATAGAGCAGGCGCGGATCGTAGCCCTGCCACCACTTGCCTTTTCCGTCGGCAAGTGTCTGATTGGCGTCATAGGGTACGCCGGCTTTGGGTCCGGTGGCATCGCTGCCAAAGGCAGGCTGGTACCACCACCATGTGTACTCGTGATGAAACGCTACACCGTAACGCATGCCGGCCGCGTGAGCAGCTTTTGACCATTCACCGATCAGGTCGCGGTGCGGTCCCATGTTTACCGAGTTCCAGGGCTGATAGGTTGAGTTCCAGTTGTCGAAGTTATCGTGATGCACGCCCTGGACGAGAATGAATCGTGCACCCGCATCGTGATAAATCTGAACCAGCCTGGCAGGGTCGAGTTTGCTCGGATTCCATGAATGCAGCACGTCTTTATAACCTGTTTCGGATGGATGGCCGAAGTCGCGGATATGGTTGTCATAGGCCGGCGTTCCGGGTTGATAGATTTTGCGCGCGTACCAGTCGCCGCTTTGGCCCGCGGCCTGTGGTCCGAAGTGCACCCATATGCCGAACTTCGCCTCGCGCAGCCACGCCGGGTCTCCGGGATAGTTCCTGGCGATGGAATCCCACGTCGGCTCATAGGGGCCGGCAGCGATGGGAAAGTCCATCTTTACTTCGGGAAACTTGGCTGGGTCCTGCATGGTGAGCGAGTCAGGAGGCTGCGTCGCGGGCACGTCAGGAAAAGGCTCGGGTTTAGGCATCTGCTGTGCCGAGAGAGGAATAGCCGCGAAAATCGATATGCCCAGGGCAATCGACAAGCTGCATTGCACGACATTGCGGCGAATACGAAGCAGTTTATTCACGAGATGATGATAAAGGACTGCATACGACGACATCGATAATCTCCGGGCTCGTGAACCGTAAAAAGTATGCCTCAAACCTATTCCTCTTCTTTGCATCTTTCCGCACGGCACGGCCATCCGGCCTCACGGCTCGAACTTGACTGGGACGAAGATCTCGTACCCGGCCTGCTTTAGCTGGTCAGCGCTTCGGACCAATTCTCCATTCATCCTGACATTCTTGAATAGGATGGGAGCAACATTTGTCCCCATCAACTCGCCGGGCCGCGTCGCCTTACCAAACGTGCAGTTCTCGAACAAAAAACTGACCAGCGGATTATTTCCACCATCGATGTAGATATGGCCGCCGTCGTTTTCGAAGGTGGTGTCGATAAATCTGAAATCGTTCAACGTGATGCCTTCGCTCGATTTGAGACCTGAGGTGTATCCCTTGCCGATAAAATAGGCGGGCGTCAGTTGAATCCAGATGGCGAACTTGTTTTGATTGGCGACGAAGTGCACGTCCTCGAAGCGCAGGTGTTGGATATTCGGGGCGCCTCCGTACCCGATGGCCAGTGCGGAGGTATAAGTGTAATTCACAAACCCCTTTACGACGACATCCTCCACGGTGGCATTCTTACCGCCGTAAAACGCAAAGGTATCGTCCATGGTCATGGCGAAGCCGTCCTGCACCAGGATATGCTTGCTATTGCCAGTGAAGTCGTAGGCATCGTCGTGGTACTGCTGCTTACGGTTCACGATCTTGATGTTCGTGGCGGAAAAACCGTCCGTGTCGCTAATGGTTGTAGTCCAATAGGCGGACCGGAGGAGCAACAGCCCCTGAAAAGAAATGTTTCGGCAATGGTTGATGATATAGCCCTTGACTCCTGTTCCATGCGGATCATTTACCAGTCCCTCTTCCGATCTCGCCTTTCCATCTCCGGTGTCGGGTTGGAAATCGTGCCACAGCCAAGGGTAGCCTTCCATGTCGATGGTGCCACGCCCCATCAGGCCGGCATTTTCGACGTTGTTAAAGACAACGAGGGCTCTGAGCGGCCTTGCCCCGGCAGGCATCGGCGGCGAAACGTAGTCCGCGTTCTTGCGTGACCCGCGAATCAGAGCGCCAGCGTCGATATAGAGCTTGACGTTGCTCTGCATCAGCACCGTGCCGGTCAGGTAGACGCCCACCGGGAAAAAGAGCACACCGCCTCCGGGCCTGGCGGAGACGTCGCTGATCGCCTTATTGATTTTGGCGGTTTCAAGGGTCTTGCCTGAGTTGTCGATCTTGTAGTCCAGGATGTTGACCACGTTGGGATCGCCAAGCTTAGGTGGATTCTTCTCCGCAGGTTCGGCAAACAGCATCAGTCCGGGGCTTTGGAAGGTTGGCTCTTCGTTAAAGAAGATGACCAGATATCGCGGCTGATCCAGATCGAAGCTCACCGTATTGCCGCTGATCTGCGGATGAATCTCGTATGCTAACGGCCTTATGGAACACGTAACCACGTTCCGTGCGTTGACGAGCGAGGTAATCGTCACCCGAACCTTTCCGGTCATAGCGAAACTGGCATGATCCATCCATTGAAATTGGTTGTAGGTCGGGAGACGATGTACAAACACAGGCTGGCCGTCTACTGTCACCTTGTATGCCAGGCTGGGTGCTGCGCCTGGATAGGGAGGGTAGGGATTAACGGTAGCACGCGCTAAAGGCAAGAACGTCGAGAACAATACGATCGAGCCTGCCAACCGTCTGGATATCATTGCGCTCATCTCCTCTCATCCTGGGACGCGCCAGCTGCCCATTGCTCACAACGCGGCTGGCACGTTCAAGCCTTGCCGGGACTCAATATCACCAGCTTCATCAAACCCACTTGTCAAATCTGGTAGCAATGTTTAACGTGCGGCTAGGCGCAAAACCTGACGCAGCGGAAGGTCGGCCGACGACCCTCCCACTTCAATCAGGAAATCGCCGGCCGGCCGTCTCCAATCGTCGCCCGCGGTCGAGTAAATCGACAGGTACAGCGGATCGATCGGAACCTCCACCGTCTGTGCTGCGCCTGCCGCCAGCGAGACGCGCTTCCACGCGGCCAGCTTGCGGAACGGTTCTCCTGCCGAGTCCGGTAATGTGACATACACCTCGGCAATCTCGTCCCCGGCCTGCGCCCCGGTATTGCTCAGATCGAAGCTGACGCTCTTCGCGTCAGAATCGACCTTCAAGTTCGAGTATGCAAATCGTGTGTACGAGAGCCCAAAGCCAAATGGGAAGAGCGGCTGCTTGTTCTTTTCCTGGAACCAGCGATAACCCACCGCCATGCCTTCCACGTTGTAATCGACGTCGAAGGGTTTGGGCTGGACTCGGGGCCCACTGTGCGGCGTTGCGCCGGCCTCCCTGCGGACGTTCATCATCTGCTCGCTCAGGCCGGTAATCGTGGGATGGGGAAGGTCGTTGTCGGCCGCGGCAAAGGTAACCGGCAGCTTGCCCGACGGATTGACGTGGCCGAAAAGAATCGCCGCAATCGCCTGCCCGCCTCCGATTCCGGGATACCAGGATTCGAGGATCGCTTTCACGTTCTTTGCCCAGGGCATAGTGACTGGCCCGCCCGTCTCCAGTACCACGATGGTGTTCGGATTGGCGGCGACCACTGCGGCCACGAGTACGTCCTGGTTGTCAGGGAGGCTGAGCGTCGCCGCGTCCCGGCCCTCTGACATCCATTGCGTCACGAATACGACGGCTACCTGAGTGCCCGCGGCAGCCTTGGCAGCCCGCACCGGATCAGTACCGGCATCATAGAAAATCCTCGTGCCCGGCCCAGCCTGCTTGCGAATGTACTTGAGCGGAGAAGAAGGAAAGTAGACGGGTTTACCCCAGGCCGACGGGCCGGGCATTGGGTCGATTACATTCCCTCCCGGCGCATCCACCTGCGCAGAGCCGCCGCCGGAGAGCACGCCCACATCGGCGTGGCCTCCGATAATCGCAATGCTGCGAATCTTCGCAGCATCGAGCGGAAGAATGCCACCGCTGTTCTGAAGCAGCACGGCGCTCTCTTCTTCGATCTTCCGGGCGTCGTCGCGGCCGCGAAAGGGATCGACGACGCCACGCACCGGTGGCTCATCGATGACGCCGCTCGCAAACATGCTGCGCACGATGCGATGGACCATGTCGTCGAGCCGGGTCTGGGGAACCTTGCCATCTTGCACCGCCTGCTTCAGCGGATCGCCAAAGTAATTGTCGTCGCCCGGCTGATCCATATCCAGACCGGCCAGCGCGGCCTTCGCGGTGGAGTGCGTGCCTCCCCAGTCGGAGAGCACAAAGCCTTTGAACCCCCAATCATGCTTCAGAACCTGATTCAGCGTGTAGTCGTTTTCGCACGCAAAGTCGCCGTTCACATGGTTGTAGGAACACATGACCCCGGCCGGCTGAGCTTCGGTGATGGCGATTTGGAAGGCCAGCAGATCCGTTTCACAAAGGGCGCGAGGGTCGAGCACTGCATTCAGGATGTTGCGGCCCGTCTCCTGGTCATTGAGGACGTAGTGCTTGATGTCTCCCATGATGTGGTTGGATTGAACCCCGCGCGCCAACTGGCCCACCATCGTGCCGGCAAGAATGGGGTCTTCGCTGGAGTACTCGAAGTTGCGGCCGTTGCGCGGCTCGCGGATCAGATCCATCCCGCCGCCGATGGACATGTTGTAGCCCTGGGCGCGCAGTTCGCGGCCGATGACCGAACCGAAAAGAAAAGCGACTTCGGGGTCCCACGATGCGGACATGGCTAGGACTGAGGGAAGCAAGGTGGAGTAGCGCCCCTCGCGCGCGCCCATGCGCACGCCCACCGCGGAGTCGGCGAGATTGATGTCAGGAAGATGCAGCCGCGGGATACCTGGAACGAAGCCGGCGCCGCCGTTATCTGCGGGCGGAACGGGCGCGCCGGTGCGGAGAACTCCCCAGCCAACACCATGCACCAACTGGATCTTCTCGTCGAGCGTCATCTCGTGAATCATCAGATCGGCCCGCGTGTCCGGGTCCAGCGATGGATTCAACCAGGGTTGCTGCGCTACGGACTGCGAAGCTTCGGCGTCCGGCTCTTGCGCGCCTGCGGCATGGGCGTAACAGATGGCCAAAGCGATGCAGACAATCCATGACAAACGGGAAGTCATCGAGAGTACTTTGCTCCTTTCCATAGCAACCCGGAGTTCCTTCGGCCACGCATAGAGAGCTAATTCCCTTGATCAAGGGTCAAATCAATGTCCGACAATCTTCACGATTGCGCTATCCGGTTGGCTCCAACCGGCGGCGCCTTCGTGCGTGAGCGTCTTCTTTGCATCGTCCCAATGGAGCCGGGTAATGGAGCCCGCGCCGTTCTCATAGGCATAGGTCGTGCCGTCGTCGGAGAAGAGCGTGAAGTTGGCGTCGGCGCCCGGGTAGATGCTGATCCGCTCAATCGCCTGCGCTTGATGAGTGCTTTCGACCGTAGCTCCTAGGGGTACAATCGAGCCGGCACGCACGAATAGCGGAATGGTATCGATTGGGGCAGTGACTGTGATCGTCTCGCCGCCCTTCATGCGCTCGTTGGTCCAGAAGTTATACCAATCGGCTCCAGCCGGCAGATAGACCTCGCGGCTGGTCGCGCCCTGGTCAGTCACGGGCGCAACCAGAAAGGCAGGCCCGAACATGTACTCGTCACGCAGGTCAGCGACTTTGGGATCGTTGGGAAAATCCAGCGGGAGAGCGCGCATAAAAGGAGCGCCCGAGAGCCAAGTCTGGTAGCCCAGCGAGTAGATGTAAGGCATTAGTTGGTAGCGCAGTCGCAGGTACTTCTCCAGAATCGGCTCGGCCTGCTTGCCATAGGACCACACCTCATTTGCCACGCGGCTGCCGTGGGTGCGGAAGATGGGCAGAAAGGTAGCGTACTGGAACCAGCGGGTGTAGAGCTCCGGGTAGTCGTCGTATCCGCCTACGTTGGCGCGGGCATCGGAGGGATCGAGCAGTGGAGGGTGGTCCGGATGGTGCACCGTGGGAAGATGCTGCCAACCACCGGTGTCGTTGGACCAGTACGGGATCCCCGAAGCCGCAACGTCGAGACCGGTGGGTATCTGCCGCTTGAGCGTGTCCCAGGTGGGATAGATATCGGAGGACCACACAATGGCTCCGTTGCGCTGCACGCCGGTGAACGCGTCACGGGAGAGGATGAGCGCGCGCCGATCGGGCTCGTCGCTGCGGAAGCCGTCGTAGAGCGCTCCGGTGTGAAAGAGCGGATAAACGTTGAAGAATTCCGTGCCGGGACCGATGTGGAGGTAGGCGCCCGCGGGGGGCAGATCGGGCTCCGTTTCATCAGCCCAGATCGAGTCGAAGCCTTTGCTGAGAATGTTGTCGCGAATGGTCTTCCAGTACCAGCGTGCGGCCTCGGGATTTGTGGTATCGATGTCAGACCCGGCGCGATCGTAAGGCAACCCGTCGATCGGCGTGCCGTCGGCGAGATGGATGAACCAGCCCTTCTCACGCAACTTGGCATAGAATCGGTCGTCGGGCGAAAAGCGCGGCCATACACTAATCATGGTTTCAAAGCCCATGTCGTGAAGCTGCTTGTTCATCGCCAACGGGTCAGGCCAGAACCGGGGATCGAAATCCATTTGGCCCATCTTCGTGTAGTAGAACCAATCCACTACCAGCATGTCGGCCGGCAGATGGCGATCGCGATAGCCTCGAGCAACCGACAGCAGTTCCTGCTGGCTGGCGTAGCGTTGCTTGCACTGGATGTAGCCGTAAGCCGCTTTAGGCAGCATGTGCGCGGGACCCGTGAGCAGCCTGTAGCCGGCGTAAATCTCGTCCGCGGTGGCACCGGCGATGACAAAGAAGGAGACGCGGTTGCCCGCTTCGGAGACCCAGCGCGTCTGCTCATTGAAGCCCGGCTCGATCGTGGTCTTCGAGGCGTTGTCCCACAAGAGTCCATAGCCCTTGTTGGTGACCAGGAACGGCACGCAGAAACTTGGAGCGGCAGGAGCCGTGTAATCGGCCCAGCAATGGACCGGGTGTCCGCGATGGTCCAGAAAGCCCTCTTGATTCTGCCCCAGCCCGTAGTAGTGCTCGTCGGCGGGCGAGGCAAAGGTCGCGCTTACGGTGTAGAACTCTGGGTCGTTAGGGCGGCGGTCGCGTTCCAGGGCCGCCGTGCTGGATTTGTAATTGAGTTCATCCTGGGCCCAGCCGGTAAGCTCAAGCAGCTTTCTGCCGTCGGGAGTGCGAATGGTGATGTGCGTGTCAGGAGTGGAGCCGTTGAAGTATTTGGCCGTGTCCACCATGGTCTGAAGCGGCGGCGGGTCGTCAGGCCGTTCGTTGTCCACGCTGACGACCATCCGCGGCGAACTGTACATGTCTGCCTGCGCGGTCCTGCTTGCGCGCCAGCCGGCCGCGTCGGGCACAGCCGAAAGGCCGTATCCCGGCGCGGCCAGTGCAGATTCCCGCTGCAGGCTGAGCGTGACGCGTAGGATGTTGGACGCGTAGGGCTCCAGCACAATCGTCTCGCCGGTGCGGTTAAGTTCCAGGCGCGGTGACAGATTCTGCGCCCGAGAGCAAACAACAGTCGGGGTGAATGCGGCAACAAGTGCGACAACCGCCAGAGGCCTTCGCATAAACAGAAATTCCTTTCTCAGTACGTAGCCACCGAAACCCTGAGCACCTCGGGTTCCGAAGAGAAGTTGAGTCCCCAATCCGTTTGATCTCCATTCAGGATCCGCAGGAGTTTAAAGGCCCCGTCTTCGTACGTGCCTTCTTCCACGCGGAGGAACTGGCGATGCTGCCATTTGCCGTCGATCTCCGCGGACGGCGTCTGCCCGGCTCCCACGACGATATTCCCGGATTTCCGCTGTTGCTGGGTGCCAGCCGGTCGGAAGTCGACTCGGCAGAAGTATCCGGTCACCAGGAATTGGTTGTCCTTGAGTTGCGCCACCAGGGCACGCCCAACGGGTTCGGGATTTCCCTTTGCGGAGCCCCTCCCGCCAGTTCCATAGGAAATCACCACGTCCCACTCTCCAAAATGGAGCGTTTGTGTCACTTCACCCTCCACTTCCACTACCGCCTGCAGCTTGCCCTCGAAGTTGAGGCGGGCAACATCGCGCATCATGGGGCCGATGAGGCGGTAGTTCTGCGCCGTCGGCTCAAGAAACGCATTCTGCGCGTCCGGCTCACCGGGTCGGACTGAATGAGATCGCGTGTAGTCCAAGCCGAACGGCGAGTATCCGATGGTCTGGAGGCCGAGCGCGGAGAAAAAGAAGCGGGCTTCATGAACGGCGCCGCTGGTTTCCGGAACGAATAAGGCGTTGTCAGGACGATGATAGAGACCCAGTACCTTGAGATACGCCTTGGTGTCGGACATATATATGTCCGGCGCGAGGACATCGATAGCGGGCGCCTCCGCCTTCCAGATGGGCAGCACGTTGTCTGTAGGGCCGCCGCTCTCGTAGGTACCAGGCGCTCCCGGCTTGAGCGGATCGCGCAATGCGGCATTCACATAAAGCGGCAATGGGTATACGGCCTTGCCCGCGGCGGCAACCTGTCCAACGTAGCGGGCAACCGCCCAGGCATGGAAGTTGACTTCTGCCTCCGGGCCGAAGACCTGTTCCCAATTCGCACCCGGCGAGGCGGGCGCCCGGCCCATGGCCTTCAGGACCTCGGCAGGGACCGGGCCGTCATAGAGTTTGTTTGCCTCCGGCGAGTAGTCGCGGAGCGTGCCCCAGGTGCCCGTTTCGTTTTCCACCTGCACCATGAGCACCGTTCTTTCGGGATCAGCGTCCTTGAGGTGCTGCATGAAGGCGGTAAAGGCGCGCTTGTCCGCTTCGAGAGACGCTGCAGCAAACGGGGATGGTGAGTCAACCAAGTCCCCGGTCTTGTCGGTCACGTGGAAGTAGCGCTGGGGATCGAGCTTCATCCATTCGGGCATGTAGTGCTGGCTCCCGTTCTTCCAGGTGCCGAACCAGAGCAGCACCAGATGGACGTGATGCTCGCGGGCCTGAGCGAGAATCATGTCCACTTGCGAGTAGTCAAACTGTCCCGGCTTCGGCTCGAATTGCTCCCAGTAGATCGGTACTTCGAGGGTGTTGGCATGAAGGTATTCGATTGCGGGCCAGACTTTGGGGAGCGTGGCCGGCCAGTCGCTGGAGTTGTTCGATTGCGCGCCCAGCATCAGAAAGGGCGCGCCGTCCACGAGCAGGGCGTATCGTCCATCATTCTCGACGATGCGGGGGACGGGATGTTCCGTCACCTGCGCCAGCGCTGCAAACCCGGTGCTCGATACCGCTAGAACCGCCGCGATCATGAAGGTCTTCATCGTCTTTCATCCTCATTTCTTCCGCGATCTGCACGCGAGTTCGTCAAGATGCTTACGGCCGGGAAGGGCAAGCGCATTCGAGAACCGCGCTACTGCACGCGCACCTCAGTTGTCAGTTGAATGTCGGCGGACGAATTGCCGATCATCACGCGGATCGGCTCGGCTTCGACGCGGAAACCCGGGAGTTTTTCGTCCCACCAGGCCAATGTCGAAGCCTTGAGCGGAATCTGAACGGTCCTGGTTTCATTGGGCTGGATGGTCAGGCGGTGGAAGCCCTTCAGCGCTTCGCGTGGTTGCTCAACCTTCGTGCCCAGATGCCTGACGTACATCTGGACCACCACATCGCCCACGCGGCTGCCGGTATTCGTTACGTCCACGCTGACGGTGACCGAGCCGTCTTTAGCCAGTTGCGTGGAACTGGTGCGCAGATTGGAATACCTGAAAGTTGTGTAGCTCAGACCATAGCCGAAGGGATAGAGCGGCTCCCCCTTGAAGTACATATAAGTGCGGCCGTCGCGGATGTTGTAGTCCATCATCGGTGGTAATTGATCGAGCGACCGGGGCCAGGTTTCCACCAGATGCCCGCCCGGGCTGTAGTCGCCAAAAAGCACCTGCGCCAAGGCTGTACCCTCGTCCTGCGAGGCGTGGGCCATATGCAGGATCGCGGGAACGTGATCCTGCGACCAGTTGATGGCGAACGGGAAGCTGGAAACCAGGATGACCACGGTCCTGGGATTGACGGCGTATACCTGCTTCACGAGTTGTTCCTGGGCAAGATCGATAATTTCCCGATCGCGTCCTTCGCGTCCGTCGCTGGGCACGGTGCAGGCCAGTGTTCCGCCGCCGTCGACTGTGTTGTGCCAGTCGTGCGCCATATCCGGGCCGCAGGTGGGATCGTTTCCGATCACGACCACCGCGACGTCGGAGGATTTGGCCGCGTCGATGGCCGCGTTGCCCAGCTCACTCTCTACGTAATTCACTTTTGCATCCGGACCGAGCTCCGCTTTGATTCCCTGGAGCGGCGTGACTGCATACGGCGGCGTGCCGCCATACCAGTCCCAGTGCACCGAGTCGGCGAGCGGCCCGATGACAGCGATTGACTTGATGGCACTCTTCTTGAGGGGGAGAAAGCTATTTTCGTTCTTGAGCAGCACCACCGATTCGAGTGCCATCTGCCTTGAGACCGCGCGATCCCGCTCCGTGTTCCAGGGCTCGGGCGAATCCTTGATCTTCGAGTAGGGAACCATCTCCGGCGGATCGAGCAAGCCCAGGCGGATGGTGATCCGGAACTTGGGGCGAAGCAGCGCGTCGATCTCCGCCTCGGTAACTTCGCCATCCTTCAGCGCAGCTTTGGTTTCGTCCTGATAGCGATCGAGGAACTGGTTGATTCCTGCCTTCAGGCACGCGACCACTGCCGCCTTCTGATCGGGAAAAAGATGGCGTGGATCGACAAGGAGATGCACCGCTCCCCCATCGCTCGAAATCACTTCCACGCCCCATTGTTCGCGGACGATGCTTTTGAGAATCGGATTGACCGCCATCGCAGTGCCGTTCCACGCGTTGTAGGAAGCCATCACAGCCTTGGCGCCGCCCTCTTGAAATCCCATCCGGAAGGGCACCGAATAGTATTCCCAGAAGAGGCGCTGGTCGAAGTTCGACGAAGATTCGCTGCGGTGATCCTCGTTGCTGTTGGCCAGAAAATGCTTGAGCAGCGCAGCCGCCTGCCAGTATTTCGGGTCGTCGCCCTGCAATCCCTTGATGAAGGCGGTCGCCATGGTTCCGTTGAAGAACGGGTCTTCGCCGTACACCTCCTCGCTACGGCCCCAGCGCGGGTCGCGCGCCAGATCCGATTGTGGTCCCCAGAGCATGAGAATCTGCCGGTTGTACTCCTTGGTTTGGGTGATGAATCGAGCTTCATAGCCCTCAACACCACCCACCTTGCGAACCAGGTCGGGATCCCATGATTCACCCATGCCCGGAGGCTGCGGAAACTGCGTCGTCGTGATGGGATGGCGACTGCCTCTGGCTTCGCGTTGGACGACTCCATGGATGCCTTCGGAGCTGCCGTAGCTCATCACTCCCAGCCGCGGCACACCGGTGTTGGTGCTGAGACAGTTGATCTTTTCATCGATCGTCATGAGCGATAGCAGGTTGTCAATCCGCTTTTCCATCGGCAGCGAGGGATCGTTGAACGGATATGGAGGTTGCTGGGCGCTGACCGGCGTGAGCGCCGGAACAAACCCTAAAGCCAGAAGGCAGAGCAGAACAGCAATGTGCTTTTTCATGGCGGCGGATACCGTGTCAGCTTTCTAAACGAACGCCCAGCGCGGAAATTTCTCGCCCGGCGAGTTTGTGAATTCAAAACGCAGAAAAGTTATTACGTGCACCATCTGCCAATCGGGGCTGAGATATTCGACGGGGAACATCGGCAACCGAAGAGCATCGTTCCAGTCGGGCCAACACGATTTCATATCGCGCACATGCGATGGGTTAAGCCGGCCATGGAGAAACCGCGAAGACATCGGAACTCTCAAGCTATGGAACGCGGTAGAGCTGGACGCGCACGATCGTGCCCGGATTCAGCACCAGAATCTCTCCCTGTGCGTCGTCGTCGCCTTCGATCCAACGGGTAAGCTCCCACTTTCCGTCCACAAACCTGCCTGTCTGGACCACACCGAGTCCCACATTGGGAGGCCCGGGCGTGTTCGGAGTAAAGTCAACGCGCATGCCACCTCCGCCAAAATAATACTCATCGGGACCGGTAGAAATCGCAATTGCGGCCGCTTCCAGCGGTGGCAGGGGTTCTTCCGGCTCGGCTCCCGGTTGCCTTGGGGGAGGAGGAGACGCGACCACTCCGCCTTTGGCCTGCGGAGCCAGGCGCGTGATTCTTCCTGTATAGGTGAACGTCAGGGTGTAATTACCCAGTTTGATCTGCCGGGGCGGATCGCCCTGGACCATGCGCACCGCGGTCATGGTGTCAGTCCCCTGGTGCGCCAGGATTATCGGCGCCATGTTATTCAGCATTCCGTAGGCAGCCGCAAGCTCCGTGGGAATCGGCCTGTTCCCGTCAATGCCAAACGGCGAAAAGCCAATCGTATTGAACTTGCCGACCGCCATAATCAAGTTGGCCGCGTTGGTGCCCGTCTCCGGAATGAAGAGCGGATTGCCATTCCTGCTGAAGCGTTCACAAACTTCGTCGAAATACGGCAAATAGAGATCGGGTGCAAGAATGTCCACGTCCGGCGCGGCCGCCCGCCAGATGTCATGCACCTGAGGCATCGGACCGCCGCTGGGATAGGTTCCCGGCCAGGCGTGATTCGGCTGCTGCAGCCAGCCGTTCACGTACATGGGGATGTCATAAGCCGCCTTGCCCTCTTTGACCGCCTTCTCGACAAAGCGCGCATAGTTCCACGCCATGAAGATTTCGTCGGAGGGCCAGTGGAGCTGCCTCCAGCTGACTTCATGCTCATCCGCGCTCATGGGCGGACTTGTCGTTTGAATCGGAATCTCTACGTCAGCCGGCTTGCCGGGACCGAAGACCTCCTCCCAGGTTCCGGAGCTCTTGTAGCCATTTGCCGCCCAGACCGCGCGGAACTCGGGAATAAGCGTATCCTTGTGCGCTGCGAGGTAACTCATCAGCTCTGCCGGCACCGGCCCGGCAAACGCGCGATTCGCCGCCGGAGACCGGTCGCGCGAATCCCGCAGCACGCCCACTTCGTTCTCCACCTGCATCATGACTACGGTGTGCTGAGCGCCATCGACTTCCTTGATATGCCGCATCAATGCCGCGAACGCGGCAGCGTCTGCATCTCGCGTGGCGTCGCCGAGTGTGCTGAGGAGTTCAACGGGGCCCGAGATCGACACGGTGCTCCCATTGCCGATCTGAATGCGCGGAAAGCGGGTGTAATCCTTCTTTACCCAGTACGGCGCAAAACTGGAGGTGCCGTTCTTCCAGGAGCCGAACCAGAGGATGACAAGATGCATGTGGTTCTCTCTGGCTTTGGCGATCACGCCATCGATCTGGGTGTAATTGAACGTTCCTTCTTCCGGCTCAAATTGCGCCCACGAGACGCCTACGAGCGCGGTGTTCAGGTTGGCGGCGACAAGCTTTGGCCAGATGGGCTCCATCATGGGGAGACTGGTGGCCGCGTTGTTGGTGAGTTCTCCCGCGAGGGCCAGAAACGCTTTGCCATCCACGATCAATTGGGTGGCTGTGCCCTGTTTCCGCAAGTGCGGCGCACCACTCTCCGTCTGGGCCGCGGCCGGAAATGCCACGGCAGCGCTAAGCACAAGCAGACCCAACGTGGATACCGCAATGGTTTTCATTAGCATCGATCGCTCCTGTTTGATTCCTCGAAGCTTGTGCAGTATCTCTTGAATGTTCCCACCCAAGAGTCGGCCATCCTGAGCGGAATTTGCCGCACTCTCTCCGGTAAACGGAGTCGAAGGGCCCGCATTTCGGAATGTTCGCATGTGTCAACGACTTTCTGAAAAGCTACACCGGCAAAGCCCGGCGCCCCGGGGCGCACCTGGACGCGGCCGACCACCCCGATACCGTGCACCATCCGCAGCCTCTCGTCCAGCGTTATTTTCTTGGCCACGAGCGCAGCGCGCTCATCGCGCGAAAGACCCTGGTCCATCCACGTCCGCATGCCCGGCGCACCCGCTGCTACTACTGCGCCGGCTGCGCCTTCAGCATGCGCCGGCGCGGCAACGAAAAAAGACCGCAAGATACAGGGGCACGAGGAATTCAAAGCCGGCTCGCAGTTTCCGGGCAAAATTGCAGCATGGCAAACCCCGTTTCTCTCATTGGTTCGCTAGCGCTCTGCGGGCTGAATGATTTCGATGACATCAGTACGGCGCGAATCCCATGCCTCGGCCCCGGCAAATGTAAGTTCGTGCGCTTTGTCGTCCCAGTGCAGACGCGTGAGTCGATAATCGCCCTGTTCGTACGCATAGGTTTTGCCGTCATCTGAGTAGAGTGCGAAATCGCCGTCGGCGCCGGGATAGACGCGCACGCGCTCAATCGCCTGCGGTTGATCCGTGCTTTCGATCGCAGCTCCCAGCGGCAAAATGGAACCTGCGCGAACAAAGAGCGGGATGGTATCGATGGGAGCCGCAACGGTAATGTGCTTGCCTCCCGCGATACGCTTGTTGGTCCAGAAGTCGTACCAGTCGTTTCCCGCGGGAAGATAAACTTCACGACTGGTGCTTCCCTGCTCGGTAACGGGCGCCACCAGCAGCGCGGGACCGAACATGTATTCGTCCCCGATGTTCGCGACGTTGGGGTCGGAGCCGAAATCCATGAAGAGCGCACGCATGAACGGCGCGCCTGTCTGGTAGGTGCGATAACCAAGCGAGTAGATGTACGGCAAGAGCTGATAGCGCAGGCGCAAATACTTCTCAAGAATGGGTTCAGCCTCTTTGCCATACGACCAAACTTCGTTGTGTTCTCTCTCTCCGTGAGCCCGCATCATAGGCTGGAAAGCTCCCCACTCGAACCAACGCACAAACAGCTCGGGATAATCAGAGTAATTGTCGAGGTTTCCCTCGGCGTCGGAGGGGCCCACCAAAGGCGTATGTGCCGGGTGGTAAGTTGGGTAGATCTGCGGTGAGAAGAACCCGGCAATGTCCGTGTCCCAATACGGCATGCCCGAAGCAGTAAAACCCAATCCCGCAGCGATGGAACGCTTCAACATGTCCCAGGTGGAGATAATATCGCTCGACCAAAAGACGGTACCATTTCGTTGCGCTCCCAGGTACGCCGCGCGAGCCAGAATCATCACCCGTCGGCTGTCACCGAAATCGCGCCGGAAGCCATCGTAAACCGAAGCAGTATGGAATAAGGGATAGACGTTGTAATAACGCGCCCCTGAACCTACAAAGAAAAAGTCCTTGGCTGGATCGACGTCCGGCTCCGTTTCGTCGAGCCAGAGGTAATCGAAGCCATACGGCTTCACGTAGCGATCCCGTATCGATTCCCAGAACCATTTGGCGGCCTCGGGGTTCGTGGTATCGATGTTGGGGCCGATCACGCTTTTGAAGCCGCCGGGGTCCGGAGTGCCGTCTGCGGTGTGGATGAGCCAACCCTTTTGACGCAGCATATCGTAATACCTTGTGCCAGGGGCGAAGTGCGGCCACACGCTCAGCAGAGTATTGACGCCCATAGAATGAAGCTGTTTGTTCATGGCGGCTGGATCGGGCCATCGCGCCGGGTCGAGATCCATCTCGCCTTGCTGAGTCATGTTCAGGAAGTCCACCACCAGCACATCGAGCGGTAAATCGCGGTCGCGGTATCCCTTCGCAACAGCCAGCAGTTGGTCCTGCGTGGGATAGATCGCCTTGCTCTGGATGTAGCCGTATGCGGCCTTCGGCAACATGTGCGCGATGCCCGTGAGCTGGCGATAGCCCCCGTAAACCTCGTCGGTGTTATCTCCGGCGATCACAAAAAAGGAAACACAGTCTCCCACTTCCGACGACCACACGTTCCGCTGGTTGAAGCCCAGATCGATTGTGGTCTTCGACGGATTGTCCCAGATCATTCCGTAGTCGCGGCTCGAAACCATGAACGGAACACAAAGTGTCTCTCCTCCAATCGCGGAGTAATCATGCCAGCAATTGATGCGATGGTCGCGAAGATCGAGAAGGCCCTGTTGATGCTGGCCCAGCCCATAGTAGTGCTCGCCGTCCGGGGAGTCGAAGGTTGCGGAAACCCGGTAGCCGGGATCTGCTTCCTGCTCATGATTTGCGTTCGCCGTGGTCGCCTCGGGCCGGTTGGGAAACATGGCCCAGCGTCGCATGGTCAGCAGAGGTTTGCCGGCCGCCGTTGTGACTGAGATTGTGTCGTCGTAGGGTCCATGTCCACTCGGAGGTCCGCCGCCAAAGTAGTGCTCTCTCAGCGACTCATTCAACGCGTCGAGCGGCATACGGTGAGGTATCGACAGGTCCTGCGGAGCAATTTGCACGATCATTCGTCCCGAGCGAATCACGTCGTAACCGTCGGAATCCTGCGTCTGGGTCCACCCTGTCATCGAAGGCGTGCCTGTGATTCCATACCCCGGCACTGCCAGAGCTGCAGGCTTCTCCGAGCTCAAGGTGATTCGAACGATATTGGGGCCGTAGGGTTCCACCACAATGGTTCGATTCTCGCGATCCACGACAAATCCGTTGGCTTGAGCCAATACTCCAACGCTGGCGAGGTTGGCTAAGCCAAGAATCGCCAGCATCACGGCCGCTGCGCGCATAACTGTATTCGCCGCTCTATGAGCCTGTCGGAAGTCAAAACGCAGAATGGAATCAGATCGAAATGGATGTCGCATTCGCTTCACTCTCAATTGAGTCGCGCAGAACTGAGGCAACTCTCATTATCGTAAACACCAGAATCCCCGGAGGTCTGTGTTCGTTACGTCAATCGACGGGTGGCAGATGCCGAGGCCGTGCCGAACGCTGCAAAACAGGGCAGCAGAGAGATGGCGAAGACACACTTCCCGTCACTCATTCATTGGAAACGAGAAGGGGAGAAGCACTGGAAAGCGGACGTGAAGTTAAAAAGGCAACACGCGCCATCCATTACTTCTCCCCGAGGTGCGATGAACCGAACAGTTTAGAAACTGGCCCTCAGCTGCATTTGCAGACGGCGCGCAGGTAATTGACTCGTCGCCTTCCCAAAATTGCTGTCGGGCATATTCGTATCCAGATTGATCAGATTGGAGCGGTTGAGCGCGTTATAGAGCTCGCCTTTGGCCTCGAATTTCAACTTTTCCGAGAAGAACCATGGCAGCGAGAAAGCTTTCCCAAAGGTGAAGTTGAGGTTGTTGTATCCGAGGTTGTCGTACGAGTTACGGGGGAGGTTGCCCTCGGTCCCGGTGGCGGCAAAGGTTGGCGCCGGGAATGCAGCTGCGCCGCCATTAAACACTCCGGCAAGGAAGTTCGCCTTCTTCAGACCGCTCAGGTGGCTGCCGAAGCTGGGTGTCATGGGCACACCCGGGCTGTTTCCGTCCGCGTTGTAGTTGCCTCCGGTATTGCCGATGACCGTGGTGCCGGCAGGGCATTTGCCGGCTGTCGGCGTTCCGCTTGAGCAAACCGGAGAGAAAGATTGATTCGTTGTCACCCATCCCGGTAACCCCGTATCGATGACCCACACACCGCCGAACTCCCATCCGCCGAGGATGTTGTTCTCCAAAGCACTCCGGTAGTGGCTTGGGGTCATCCACGTGCCGGTGGCTGTGAATTCCTGCCGGATGTCAAAGTCGGCCCGGCCGCGCTGGAACGGCAGATTGCCGTTCTCAATAATTGGGCCGTTCTGGTTGCCGCTTGTGATGTTCCCACTATCCAGGGAGGCTGAAGTGCTGAGCTCATCCATGGTCTTCCCTACCGTGTAGATGCCGCTCATCGCCAGCCCGTGAGCCATCACGCGGGTTAGCACTCCGGAAAAGTAGTTCCCGATGGAGTTGCCATTGGAAGTGGCATAGTTGATTCCGCCGAAGTTCTGATTGAGTCGAGTGAAGGATCCGAGGTTTTGAATCAGATCGCCACTGAAACGATTGATGTCTTGGTTATAGGTCGGCAGGTGATGAGCAGCCGACGCAGAGTAGTTCGCCTCAAGAACGAGGTTCCCGGGCAACTGCTGCTGCCAGCTCATGCTCCAGGCCAGGACCTGAGTCATTTTGTATTGGGAATCGTATCCGCCGAGACCCGCTCTCTGAATCACGCCATTGACGCTGAGCGCGCCTGTGGTCGGGTTAACCGTAACAGAGCTCGTGCTGATGGGCACCACCGGGCAGACCTGCGTGAAGCCCACGGGAGGGCTGCAGAGCTGGAACGTGATTGTATTCCCCGACAACGCGTTCAAGCTCGGGCCGTAAGTGAGTGGTAGGTTGCTTGCCAATATGTCCGTGATATGCAGGTACGGCGGTTGGTCATTGAACAAGCCGAAGCCGCCACGCAATGCCGACTTGCCCTTCCCGAAGACATCCCAGGAGAATCCCAGGCGAGGGCCAAAGCCCCACAGGTTGTGGTTCAGCACGTTATCATTCTTGGCCAGCCCCACGGTTGCACCGGTGACCTGAGCATTAAAGCTTGAACCTGTTCCCAGCGTCAGCGGGGACAACTTCGGGCTGAGGATGGAAAACATGTTGGTCATCATGTCGAACCGGACACCGGCATTCAAGGTAAATCTCGGCGTGACCTTCCAGTCATCCTGGACAAAGAGGCCCGTGAAGAGTTCGCGGTAACGCCGGTTATAGGGTGCTTGCGTGTAAAAGCCATTGACCGATGTCCCAGGAACCAGGGTGACCGGCGGACCCGATTGCGATACTGCCGCCTCCTGGACAAAGTCGAGCAGATTCTCAAAGGTGTACGAGGGCTTGTCGTTGCCAGGTTGTTGAGAATCGTACTCGCGGATATTGTCCTGCTCGAAGCCGTACTTGAGCGAGTGCGTTTTCACGGTTTGCGTCAACACATCGCGCCAGGCGATGGTGGTTTGGGTAAAGTTCCCAGGTCCCCAACCTCCGAATCCCGAGACTCCCGAACCGATAGTGACGTTCGGAATGGCAAACGTCGCATTTCCCCCGTTCTGGCCGTAGGGGCGAATCATGTTCGCGCCCACGTCATTCAGCAGACGCGAGGAGAATGTGTGCGTCCAATCCACGTTGACAAAATCGGAGTGGTTTGTGCCGTTGGCATTTTGCGCGGACCGCACGCCAGGACCGTTGCTAAAGCCGTAGTCCCAGGTTCGCATCGCATCCACATAGACGCGGTCGTTCTTGCCGACATAGTCGTCGATCCGGAAGCTCCATTGATATCCGTTCTTGGGTGCGACGCCGGTGAAATTCACGGTGCCAATTGCATCCAAAGTGGGAGAAAGGCCAGCCGGCGGCGCCACGAGTTCTGAGCACGTGGAGCAGCTGCCACCGAACGCCGTGGATTCGATTTGGGCGACCGTCTTCGCGCCCGAGGAACTCGCGTAGGTCAGGGGCGGAGCCTCGGTAAGGGCCTGCAGCGCAAGGTTTGCGTTGCCGCCAACGGTTGCGAGATTGGATTTAACCCAGTTATAGAAATCCATGGTCTCCACCGTGGCCGAGCCGGCGCTGGTGACACTGGAACGAAGCACGTCGATCGCGCCAAACCAGAACAGCTTGTTCTTGAATAGCGGCCCGCCCATGGTGCCGCTTATCTCGTTGCGCGTTGACGGCGGGAGCGAAGATTGAAAATGGGTGAGCGCCGACAGGTTGTTGTTCGTGAACCAGTAGTCAATAGTTCCGTGGTACTGGTTGGAACCTGAAACGGTGAAGACGTCGACCGTCGCACCGCCGTTGCGTCCTTTTTGGGCATCGAAATCGTTGGTCTTAATCTCCATCGATTGCACGATCTCGGGATTGGGAGAGATGGAGGTTCCGCCGCCACGCGACGGGGTATTGGTCTGCGCGCCGTCGATCTCGTATCCGTTCTGCTCCTGGCGTAGTCCGGCGGCGTTGATGTTGATGGCGTACTCATTGGTGTAGTTGTCGGCCCCAGTTTGCGTTGCGGCGCCTGTCATGCCCGGCGTGAGAGAGGCCAGGCCGTAGACGTTTTGGCCCGAGAGCGGTGTCTCCTGCAGCGTGGCTTCCGGAATGATTGACTCGGTTTTTGCCGATACCAGATCGACTGTGGCCGCTGCGGCGTTGACGGTGACCTCGGAGGATACCGCTCCCACCTCCAGCACGGGGGCAAGGGTGCGGGTTTCGCCAACCTGAAGAACGAGTCCTGTCTGTTCCCATGCCTTGAAGCCGCTAGCTTCAATCCGAACTTTGTAAGTGGAAGCGCCGATGCTCTCGACGTGGAAATAGCCCGCCTCGTTGGTTGTTGTGTCTCTCGTCACTCCGATCTGCACATCCGTGATGCTGACCTTGGCTCCGGAAACCAAAGCCCCGGTTGGATCGTGTACCGTACCCTCAATTCCGCTTAAGAACTGAGCGAATGCCGGAAGTCCTCCCAGGCCCGCTAGAAGGACCGCGAGGATCGACGCTTTTATCGCGAATCTGATGCTGATCATTTGGTCTCCTTGTATCGCTCGAAACTCAGGTATGCTCCTGTGATTTCGGGCATGCCGTTGAGTTGTTGCGCCCGCGTGCCGGACGACCTTCTGAAAACCATTCGAAATCAGGTCTTCGCCCAAGTTTCGCTTTGAGTCTTGGTAACCGTATGGATTCTGGTCGTTATTGCTCTCGTGGCAGGGCCGTAATGTGCGCTCTTGAACTTGCCAAGCGCGCACGCAAGCATCGAAAGTGGACTGAAACCGCCTGCGGTCCCGAAGTTGAGCATGGCGGTTTCAACCATCTGCCGGCATGGAAGGGATTTTCAAGTAGAACACGGTGTATTACAGTATGGCGGCGTCAAGGCGGTGCGTTGTGACGGCTAGTGAACCTCTTCATATTCTGCAAGATAGGGCCAGGTTGAGTCTCTGGGGAAGACCGCACGTTGGACTGCGGTTAACCTGCCGGCGAAGCCACAAAAAAAGTTTCTCATTCGCATCGGGAAGAGTAAAGTGGTCGAAGGCCGCAGCACGCTCAATTGCAGCGTGCCCAAAACGGAAGCCGGTGGGTACCATGGATTCGACAACGAGTCAGGTTTGGCGCGAAGAGGTTGACGGTGATACGCGCACCTTCGACGAAGTTGAAAAAGCCTCCGTCCTTCGCGAACTCGACGCGATCCTGAGCAGTCCCGTGTTTCAACCAAGCAAGCGCTGCCAACAGTTTCTCTCTTACGTAGTCCACCACCGCCTGGAGGGGAACCACGAGCGGCTCAAAGAACGCACAATAGGAGTGGACCTCTTCCAGCGTCCTGCAGGGTACGCAACCGGAGATGATCCCGTGGTTCGGGTACAGGCGGGAGAAGTGCGCAGAAGGCTGGACCAGTATTACCGGGCGAACCCCAATAGCTCGGCAATCCGCATCGAACTTCATCTCGGGTCGTACACTCCCGAATTCAAGTGGGCACACTCTGAACCTCGCCTTGGGCAGCAACCCCCGCTTCAGCCTGCACCGGAACTTCAGGAAACACCTCAGCGAACGGGACACGGCCAGGAATCAACCGCAGCCGTATCGCCTGCGTTGGCAGAAACCAGGCGCGCTTCTGGAAAGCACAAGCGGCTTCTGTGGGTTTTATCGGCAATCTGCCTCGCAACGTTGGCCGGTTTGGCTCTGTTCGGCACAAACGTTTACCGTGCCAGAGCGCACCAATCGGTGTTGCAGAAGTTCTGGTCTCCGGCGCTATCCTCTTCGGAATCGGTTCTCATCTGCCTGGCCAAACCATCGGTCTACCTGCCTTCAGTCCAGCTCTACCAGCGTCATTCCAAGACTCCGGAGAAGTTCCTGAATCAGTTTGAAAGGCTCAGCCAGAGGCCTGATCTGCAGCCAGACGACAAGCTCGTGTGGAGCGATATGGTCGAGTACCCCGACTATGGGCTCGCAGCCGGGGATGTCTACACGGCGATCCGGCTATCCTCTCTGTTTGCCCAGATCGGAAAGAAGAATCAGGTCAGAATTGGAGGCAACTACTCCTTCCAAGACCTGCGAAGCTCTCCTGCCGTCATCATTGGAGCTTTCAACAATCGCTGGACGATGCAAATGACGTCCAATCTCCATTTTGCATTTGTTAATGAGAGCGACCAATCGATCATCCGGGAGGAAGGCCCATCGGGACGGCGATGGTACTCAAAGTTTGACTCTATTAATAGCAGATCCAAGGAGGACTACGCTCTTGTTACCAGACTTCTGAACTCGAAGACCGGTCAATTCGTTGTACTCGTGGCCGGTATCCAGTCTTACGGCACGCAGGCTGCTGGTGAGTTCGTTTCAAGTTCCGAGTACCTTCAGGCGGCCCTTCAGAAGGCCCCGCCGGACTGGGAAAGGAAGAACATGCAGATTCTTCTGCGGACCCCAGTCATTGATGGATTACCCGGTCCTGCTGAGGTTGTCGCTATCTACGTCTGGTAACGAACATCCGCCACCGACGTGATGAACTTCCGGATCCGGAATACAGAACGAAGACCGCCTTAAGAGAATAAAGCCATCGTTTCGTATAGAGACAACCCTCGATGAGACAATGATTGGAAGAATGCTCACAGAGCGGCGTAAATTCCTTCATCTATCGTTAACAGCCCTTGCCGGAGCCCTCTCTCGGAGAGGAGGCGCTCAGCAGGTGGGGGGCATGGGGGGACGGATTGCCATTCCCCAAGCGAAGCCCAAGCAATCTGGCCGGCCCTTTGACGCTTACTTCACCGACATTGCGGCGTCCGCAGGATTGATCGCCCCGATAGTCTACGGCCCCATCGATCACAAGGATTACATCCTTGAAGCAAATGGATGCGGCTGCGCCTTCTTTGATTATGACAGCGACGGATGGATCGATATTCTCCTTCTCAGCGGCACAAGGCTCGGCGGCCCACCTCCCGGCGCCACCAACCGGCTTTATAAGAACAATCGCGATGGAACATTCACTGACGTGACCAGACAGGCGGGGCTGGAGGCGGTTGGCTGGGCTAACGGGGTGTGCATCGGTGATTACAACAACGACGGCTATGAAGATCTGTTTTGCACCTACTATGGCCAGAACCGGCTTTACCGAAACCTTGGCAATGGGACTTTCAAAGATGTCACCAAAGAAGCCGGCCTGGAAACATCCGAAGTCCGGTGGGGCGCGGGCTGCTCTTTCGTAGATTACAATCGGGACGGTCACCTGGACCTCTTCGTCTCCAACTACATACAGTTTGATTTCGAGCACGTTCCTAAACCCGGCTCTGGCGTGAACTGTAATTGGAAAGGCATTCCCGTCAACTGCGGGCCACGGGGCCTGCCGTTTGGGCGGCACGCCCTTTACAGAAACAACGGCGACGGAACCTTTACGGATGTCAGCGTCGAATCCGGAATCGGAAAGTCTTGGAACGACTATGGCATGACCGTGGTTGCGGCGGATTTCGACGAGGATGGCTGGCCAGACATCTTTGTCGCCTCCGACTCGACTCCCAGCCTCCTCTTCATGAACAAGCACGACGGGACATTCAAAGAAGATGGCGTGGAGCGTGGCGTGGCCTTAAGCGGCGACGGCATGGAGCAATCCGGGATGGGGGTAGCCATCGGAGACTATGATCTGGACGGGCATCTCGATCTTTTCGTGACTCACTTCACCGAAGACTCTGACGGGTTGTACCACAACGACGGCACTGGCAATTTCGACGACACGACGCTGAAGGCGAAAATGGGTATCGAGACCCGCTTTACCAGTTGGGGAACGGGGATTGTAGACCTCGACAATGATGGCTGGCCGGACATCTTCTTTGTCACCGGAAGCGTGTACCCAGAGGTTGAGAAGTTACTCCCACAGTATCCCGATAAGTCCCCCCGCTTTCTGTTCAGGAACCTTGGCAACGGCGCCTTCGAAGAGATTTCCAATGCGGGTCCGGGTGTGACCACGCCGCATTCGAGCCGCGGCTGCGTATTCGGCGATATCGACAACGACGGCGATCTGGATATTCTGATCCTGAACATGAACGAGCCTCCGTCGTTGCTGCGCAACGACCTGAAAGGCACGCACCACTGGCTGAAAGTGAAGCTAGCGGGCACCAAGTCCAATCGCAGCGCGATCGGCGCCCGCGTGTTGGCCCAGTACTCCGGCCGGATCCAGGCCCAGGCGGTGGTGAGTCAATCGAGTTATTACTCGTGCAACGACTCTCGCCTTCATTTCGGCCTTGGACAAGCGACCACTGCGGATCTGACCATCCACTGGCCAAGCGGCCTGACGGAAAAATACTCAACTGTCAAATGCGATCAACTGATTACCATTCGCGAAGCGCACGGGATCGTTCCCAATGCCGGCTGGGCGCGCTAGCGATTTCCTGCGTCTGAAGCTGCCGCACTTTTGTTGGCTTCCTCTACGGATTGGCTGAAGCACTCTCGCTGAACCGGATTCCGAGCTCTTCGCTGACAATCGGCCTGACTTCGCCTGTCAGGTCAGTGGGATCATAATGAAGTTTGTATTCGAGGGGCATGATGTAACCCAGAGATGACCAGCCCCAGAAGGGATTCATCCCATAACCTTGTCCGGTCTCAGAATCGTAATACTCGCGCGTCACCGGGTTCTTGTCCACGACCATTTTATAAGTCCTATCCGCAAGCTCACGCGCTTCCTTGTCATAGCCATATTTGATCAGCCCGTGGAAGATCATATAGTTGGCAGGAATCCAGGTATTCCCGCGCCAGTTGCACTCGCCTTCTATGGTTCCTTCGTAAAAGTCGGGCTCGGTTTTGGCATAAGTAGCTACAGGATAGGGTAACCAGAACTCCTTCTCATTGAATAAGTGCTCACGCACCAAGCGGCGCGCCTGCGCTGGCGTAGCAACGCCGGCCCAGAGCGGGACGAAGCCGGCGACGGACTTGACAGGGATCCGTTCCCCTGTTTTCTCGTTCCTGTCATAGTAAAACCCATCTTTTTCATCCCAGAACTCGCTATTAATGAGTTTAGTAAGTTCTTTCGCGTGCTGCTGGTACTCGTTCCGCTCTTTGGTCTTTCCCAGTTTTTCCGAGATGATGGCCATGGCCTGAAGTTCACGAACTAGGTAACATGCCAAATCAACACCCTCGTCAAAGTCGGAATCTAAGTCCCCAGATCGACTCAACTGGTTGTCCATTCCGCTGGCGTCGGAACTGTTCCACGTGGGCAGCCCATTGTGGTCGACGTCATAGGCAAACCAGCGATCCAGGTACCTCTGCAGCTGGTCGTAATATTTCTCGCGCAGCCATTCATAAGAGCCGGTTTGTTGTGAACCCAGCACAGCAAGCTGGGCGAGGAACGGCTTGAACATTTGCTTCGGCTTCGGATAAGTGATACCCAGGGTCCGGGAAATGAAACCGTCCGGCTCCTGACGGCCGAGGAATATCGCGAAGTTGGAAAAATCGAATTTGCTGACGCCATAATAAGACAAATAGATATTTTCAAAATACAGGTCCCAATCAAAGAACTCGCCATAGGCGTAACCGGTAAGCAGCTTCTCCCTGGACTGCGGAATGTCATGCAATCCCTTCGTGCTGATATCGCGGTTGAGCTGGAGGAGACGTTCACGAAGCGATTCGGACCGCGTTTGGTCGCTGTCCTTCCACTGTTCCCCGTTGCCGGCAGGAGGGTTTGCCTGCGCAATCGCTGTCCAAGGGAAAAGCAGTGATGCCAGAACAAGGGCGCCAATTGCCATCGGAAGTGACGTGCGAGAGAAACGGGCATACGGCATAGCGGATTTCATGAAGAAGATTCTCCTTGGCGCTGATTCGATCGCATTGTACCTCTCGTCGACTGTACTGTGAACGGCCTGCCTGCAACCGCGACAGGAAGATTGAGCAAACTCGGCCTTGATACGATTCACCTGCACCCTGAAGGCACGTGTCTACTAACGCTCACACTGTTCTTTGCGTTTACACTTGGGATGAGGCACTTCGATGGTTCGTACCGGATGCGTGATGCTTTTGCTTTTGGGTGCTTGTCTCGTTGCTCTCGGTCAACAAACCAAAGCGTCCATTGAGTCCATAGAATCGCTGATTCGTTCTCAGCAGTACGACCATGCACTCGAGATGACAAGATCCGCCTTGCGCCAAACGCCCAACGATTACCGGCTTTGGACGTTGGAAGGGATCGTGCTTTCGATCCAGGCGCGCAACCATGATGCAATTGATGCCTTTCAGAGGGCGTTGAGCCTCTCCCCAAATTACCCCGCGGCTTTGAAGGGCGAAGTACAACTCCTCTATCAGACACGCGATAAGCGCGCAATCCCGCTGCTTGAGAGGATATTGAAGGCCGATCCGAAGGATGAGACTGCACAGGAAATGCTGGCAAACCTCGAGGAAAAACAGGGAAATTGCGAGGCTGCAATTGACCATTTTCTTCTCAGCACGGAAGCGATTGGGACCCATCCTGGCTCTCTGGAAGCATATGGCAATTGTCTTGTGCAAACAAAACAACCGCAGAAGGCAATTCCTGTATTTGAACAGCTTGCTGCGCTACTTCCAGGGAGCACTTATCCAAAATACGATCTTGCGGTGCTGCTCATCGAAGCGAAGCAGAATGATGCCGCGCTCCAAGTGCTTGATCCATTGCTCACGCCTGACCAGGCAGACCCGGATATCTTGAGCCTGGCTTCCCAGGCTTATGAGGCTGTGGGCGATACTCCTAGGGCGGTGTCTCTTCTGCGACAGGCAATTGTGCTGAATTCGGCGAATGCAGATTACTATGTAGCATTTGCGACCCTCTGTCTGGATCACGATTCCTTTCAGGTTGGGATCGATATGATGAATGCCGGCCTGGCACGAATCCCTAACAATCCATCGTTATATATCTCACGCGGCTTGCTCTATGGGCAGCTCGCAGAATTCGACAAGGCCGAAGCCGATTTCAATACCGCCGAGCGCCTTGACGAGAAGCAGAGCATAAGCTTATATGCCAAGGACATTGTCGAATTCCAAAGGGGTATGTCTGACAAGACTTACTCTGACAAGTCATTGTCGATTTCCGAGATACGCGCGCAACTAAAAGCTCATCCAGATAGTGCCTTGCTACATTTTCTGCTCGCTAAACTGCTTGTAGACCAGCAATCCGACACTGGCACTAAGGGATCCGGGGAAGCTATGACATCTGCACTATTGGCGGTCAAGCTAAAACCTGACTTAGTAAAAGCAAGGGACCTCCTTGCGAGCATGTACATGAGTTCTGGCCAATACCGTCTTGCCATTGGACAATGCCGCCTCGCGCTGCAATATGCCCCTTCCGACCAAAGCGCACTGTATCATCTCATCATCGCGTTGCGGCACTCAGCACAAGGCGACGAGCGCAATGAAATCCCAGCACTGGTAAAGCGCCTTGCAGATTTGCAGCAAGTCACTCTTCAGCAGGAAACCGACAGGAAGCGATTCAAACTGGTCGAGCAGACGCCCGAGCCTTCGCAATAGAACCTCTGCCATAGGGCCTGCGGAGTCGCCATCGTGGATCGGGCGTTCGTCGCAGCGAAGGACCCGGCGCTCGCCGAGCATGTCGTTCGATTGCTAAGCCGAAGTTCTTTTTTCCTTGAAAGAAGAAGGTGTGTAGAACCAGCAAGATGAGTTGAACTGAGGGTTCAGTCTCTGGGTACTATTTGCAACGCCGGAACGACGCCGAGCAGTTCAAAGGCGCGACGTTGCAGCGGCGTAGGGGTGGAGATCATCTCCAGCGATGGTGCGGCAACGTTGACCTGATTGCGCGTCAGCGTGGCCAAGTGAGCGAAGCTAGTGTGAGCAGCGGATTACTTGCATCGGATTGCGTGTTGGCAGAGCGGGGCGCAACCCGTCGTGGTCCGCAGAACATCTCCACCCGTGATTGCCCCGTCTTACACGTATTTCGCTGTATTAAGGCGACCCACTACGTCTTCTAAGTAGTTGGAAGTACTGGTTATTTACGCCCTGAAAAGGCCGGCGTCTGCCATTATTCGTGGGGCTGCAATCCACTTGAGCGAAAAGTCGGCTCTCCGGACAAGTGGCCCTTGGCTCAACTCCTGCCAACAGACCAACTCGTGATTCCAGCTCGATACTTACGAGATCGTTGCGCATCCTCGTGCGACATTTACATGGTGCCCAGGTTTGGCCTTTCGCCAGAGGGGAAGACAAGAAGCTTACACACTGATCGGGGTGTTGAACTGTAGTCCGATGTGCTTTATGGGAAAAGGTGGGTCACAATTCGGGTCACCCAAGCTATGGAGAACAGTAATTTTCGGTTACTTTAGATCACATTAGTTAATGCTAAGTGATTGATAATAAATAGTCTAGCAACCTTAGGAAACTGCTGCTCTATCCACCTGAGCTACGGGGCCACGTGCTTTGTGGATCAGGTTGCAGCTTTAATTTTACTTGGATTTGCGTGCAGCGGTTTCAGGAAACTGCTGGACGATTTTTGTTCCGGCCCTTGGCGGGCCGGGGGCCACCCTAGCCTTGGGTGCAGGCGGCGGAACGGTAGCTGCGGTGCGGATTTCCACAGGATTTCGTGGGG